>Ga0209208_10004322_pt1 | contig 20206 bp, 28 predicted proteins | sample S1TSphfallax_3_FD_187694 | JGI IMG/M metagenome (GOLD analysis project Ga0209208, IMG submission 187694) | Host-associated microbial communities from peat moss isolated from Minnesota, USA - S1T2_Fd - Sphagnum fallax MG (SPAdes) (version 2) | ecosystem: Host-associated > Plants > Peat moss >...
GAACAACTAATCCTGATGGCTCAGCCTCCGCCCAACTTCGTTGGGCTCTCATTGACGGGGAGAACAGTCAACTCCTCCCTTACCCAATCACTGACAGCGAGTTCCTGGTTCGCTCTCGCTTGATTGAAGCTTCAAAAACTCACTCCCCTTCTCTTAGCGAGGTCTCATCCCAATGATTGAACTCTTTGAAACCACCCTGTATCTCTCCATCGCTCTTGGCACCCTCCTCATCGCTCTCACTTACTTAACCCTCTTCGTTACCACAACTCTTCTTCTTCACTCATAAACAAAGAGGAAATGACAATGAAAAGAACAATCAAAATCAACCAGCTTACGGCAGAACAATTAGATACGCTTATTACTTACGCTGAGGGCGCGCTTGCTTTTGGACTAGGACACAACAAAGCGCACCAAAACGAAATCAGGGCTATTTGCAATCAGTTTCGTGCTGTTGATTCACCTGAGGTACTTTCTGGTCGGCAGATGCTTGGAGCAGCCAAAGAAAGCTTAAGAGCACGCGGCATATCGTTAGACAGGCAAACCGGAAGAGTGCTCTTCCCTGAAACAGTAGACTAAATAACGAACAAAAGAGGCATGTTATAATAATAAAAGAGGGAGGGTGTGATTTACCCTCCCTCCTCTTCTGTGGGGTCAGAACAGCTTTAATTCAGCCTTATCCTTAGCGTCAGCACATTCCCACTCACTGACAACTCATACTTACCAATCACTTTCCCTAGCTGTCTTAACACTGTTATCACCTTCTCTTCACAACTCCTCTCTCTTCGCTGGATTGGATGCTTGCGCTCCAGTTGCACTTGATTGTCCTTGTTGACCACGTAACTGGTTAAATTGCTCATCTGGCTCGGATTGCGATAAATACTCGGCTGAGTCATCTTGTAATCTCCCTGTGAAACTAACCTCCGCACTCTCCCACGCCCTAAACCATCCGTCCATCCCTCATCAGCGCTCTCACGCGTGAACTCAACAGTCACAAGCTTTACCAGCCTTCCATCTTAGCGATAATCACAAATTACTAAGCCATTGACAGGTTGCTTAACTCAAGAGTAAACTGGACTTGTCTCTTTGAGGATTCTTGATGTGCTTAAAAGCTTGTTACCACTCGCTTGCTCCCTCTTCTTAGCTCAGCCGGCTCTCGCCGCCCTTGGAGCAGCCTCTCTTCAGCCCAATGACCGCGTTGTCATTGCCGGGGATTCCATTGTTCAGCTTGGACAGAATGACCCTGAGGGACCAGGCTTCTGGTACTTGTTCACTCAATCCGCTGGCAATGCTGTCCCTGGCTCACTCTATTGGAATAGTGGGGTTCCGGGTAACACCAGCAAGGACTTAGCTCAACGCTTTTACTCAACTGTTCTCAATGTCAACCCCAGTGTCGTTATCATCCAAATTGGCATCAATGACATTGACCAATTGGCTTTTGAGCGTTACAACCCTCACCAATTGCATCTTAATCTTGAGTACATGATTAATGCTTGCCTGGCGTCCGGAGTGCGTGAGATTGTGCTCACAAGCCCTATGGGACGTTTTGAGCATCAGGATGGTAGCAACCCTTCTTCAGTCCAATATGATGAGGCTATTGACCGCTACAGTCGCTTCTTGTATGACATTGCTCGGGATGACACAAGTGGTCGCATCTATTACTGCCCACTAAGAGGCTATTTCCTTCTTGAAGAAGCTCGGATAAACCCCTTGGGTGCTTCTAATGTGCTAATGAGGCCAGATGGGCTGCATCAGAATAAGAATGGCGAACAGTTTCTTTATCAAGTCTACATGACTGAGTTTGGCTTTCAGCACGGAGTATTACCAAGCCCATGAGCATAAGAAAACAAGACTATTATCGGGCAATCCCGGATGGTTTTGGTTTTAGGGTCGGTTCGGCGATTCGTCCTCTAGACGATTGGGAGCAGCGGCTGTTTAAGTGCCGACAATGCGACCATTACGCTTGGTTCCCTTATCACATGAAGCATTGCGAAAAGGAGCCGTATCGGGAAACTTGGGATTCCGGCTTTTTGACAAAAGAACAGCGTTGGTATGACGAACCAAAGGAGTGAGTAACGGGGTGAATGAAATAATGCGCAACATCGACAGGGTTGAGCGCCAACTGCACTAACCGGGTAAACGCGTAAGATCGTGCTATGTATAACCGATCCACATCCAGTCCAAGGAGAGAAATGACCCATTACTCAGTAATCTTACATGGCGCTGCTGAGCGGTCCCCTAATTACGCTCATGCTCTGATTGACAATTTAGTCAAGTTGGGAATGGAACCTCAGACAATCATTCCAGTCTATTACGGGGATATTCTTCAGCCTTTTGAAAATAGTGTGATTAAGGCTTTAGCAACCAATCCCTTGACTGTTCGCGAGCATCTTCAATCAGTTCGCTCCTTTCTTGACCAGTTTGCTACCGATATCTTCCAGTGGGGTAATCCATGTATTCAAGCCAAGATAAAACAAAGGGTGTCAAATTCGACAATTCAGGTTGGGGAGACCGATTCATGGACGCTAATCGCCCACTCCTGGGGCTGTGTTATTGGGACCCAGCTACGCCCAACTGCAGTTTCCATGATACTGCTTGGCTGCCCCCTGCGCTTGATTCCTTCTCCTTCCTCTCTACCTACTTCTGTAAGCAATTTCTTTCACTCTGATGATTTGATTGCCAGTCCATTAGCTGGTCTTTATCCTAATTGCACTGATTATGAGGTGGTTGACGCTGGACCACCCACTTACGTGGTTGGAGGCGAGGAGTTGGTCCTTGTCCCTGATGCTCATAACTGTTACTGGGGGTCTTTGCAGGTCGCTAAAGAGGTTATTCGATGCCAACCTGCCTAATATGCCATAAAGAATATAACGGGCTTTCAGTGGTCTGTGAGGGCTGCCGGATAACTCATGATAAGAACAAGGGACTTGAAGAAGAGTCTAAGCTGCGCGACCAGTTCGCCATGGCGGCATTGAGCGGATTAGCAGCTTGCAGTCACCCTCTTCGCATAGAGGCAGCGGCTGCCGAGTGTTATCAATGGGCTGAGGCTATGCTTACGGCTCGCCGTCGGGCGGCTTTTAAAGTTTTAAAACAGCCAGAGGCAGGGGACGAGTGAGGTGGTTGAATGAAGGAGAAAGAGGACATTCTTTACGAATACGGTGTTTTCCCGGGAGCTAGACTTGATGAGGCGTTCAAGAGGATGTTAGTAGAACATGTCAACTTACTCAAGCGCGTGGACGACCTTGAGAAAATAGCAGGATCTCAAGTTAACGGCTTCGTTGAATTGACTAAGAGAGTGAAGGCTTTGGAGGACAAATAAACGTTGGATAAGCCCGCTGTTCGAGCCTGGATTAAAGCCCTGAAAACCACCAAGCGCAGCCACGGGCACACTTATCTGCTTGAGTCAAATAAAAAAGGCAAGCTTCTTCACTCCTCATTGCATATCTTATGCCTGGTTTATGAGCAGCTAACTGGGGAAAAGCTTGACAGAAAGCGTCGAGAAATGCGATTATCCTGGGGCGAAGAGCGTGTTTATTGGGAGATTGAGGGTGAACTGTTCGTGCCGAAGCGAATCTCAAAATGGATCGGATTGCCGCTTAGCGAAGTGAGTTACTTGGAAGTTGTTCAGCGACACTCATTTAAACAGGTTGCCAAGTATTTAGAGGCAAGAGTTAATGCCAACTAGAGCACAATCTTATTACCTGCCAGTTCAGCGGATTTTTGGCGATATTTGGACTTTGATTACCGGAACGGACCGCCAGCTGTCCTCCGCCTCCTTCTCCAATGCCATTAAGAACGTCGAATGGGAGAGTAATAGAACCGCCATGCCGCAGGATCCGCCAATAAGGGAGGTTTTCGATGGACTTTAGCCCCCAATCACTAGCTCGCATCCTTGACTCAACCTGGAAAGGTTCAAGTTTGGTTAAGAACCCACAAACTGGGTGGGCCGTAGTGTATCTTGGAAAGCGTGTTGATTTTAACCCCTTTGCTCCTGGCTGGTTTGCCTACCTGGCTGAGCATCTTGACAGAATCCAGAACCCGCAGCACGGGCAATTGATTATTAACCGGTTGTTACAGAAAGACGTGGAGAACAAGCTGGATGCCGTTAGCGAGGCCAAGAACAGAGAGAAACGAAGAGCTGAAGAAGTGGCTGAAGAAGATGAAAGGCGAAGGTTTGACCGAGCCAGAACTGGCCAAGATGATCGGAGTTCATCACAGCCTGTTTAACGACATTAAAAACGGTCGAAAGCATATTGGATACTGGCTGGCTAAAAGGATTGAATTATGGACTGGAATCGATTGGCCTACCTTGATTGAACAAAGTCACTAAATGTTCCCTAATCTTCATAACTCTTGACTCTGATTGAATTAACTGTTACTGTTACAAACGAATGGTTACCCCTTCGAAGGAGCAACAAATGACCGATCAAAACCCAAAGGCGATGTATCGCCAAGGGGATGTGCTTATCCTGAAAGTTGGCAAAATACCAGCCAAAGCGGTTAAGCAGCCCAAAAGCGCCCGCTACACCCTTGAATTGGGTGAAGTAACTGGACACTCTCACGCTTTACTTGACAAGGATGCTAGCGGTGCTACCCTTTTTGTCCAAGACCAAGTCAAGCACCTGGAAACCTGTCTTGATCTCCCCCTTGTTCATGAGGAACATGACACGATTAAGATTGCCCCTGGGACTTATGAAGTTCGCAGGCAATGCACCTATTCCGTGTTAGAAGAAATGGCCCGCTCGGTAGCGGATTAGTTTTCCTCCCGAGAAATGACGCCAGGCGGCTGCTTATGCAGCGGCTGCCTGGTTTTTTATTGCAATTCAATAAGGAGATTGATCGTAATGGCTGAAGAGATTATTCGTCGCCCTGACTATGCCTCGGGACCATTAACGTCCGAGGAAGAGGCTCAAATGAAGGAGCACACAGCTAAATGGCAGAAAATTGCTTTACAGACTGGTCCCTGTGACCCAGAGAAAGTCACTCAGGTTATTCAAGACCTGTATGTAGCAGCCGGACTCAAGAAGCCCCGCGTTGTTATTGTTCCAAGTCCTTTAGTGATGGCTATTGCCGGAGGCATTGCTGCTGTAATTCTATGGATTAACGAGAATGAAGATAAATTTCGAGAAGCTAATAGAGCCGCTGGCCCAAGCCAGTTACCGGGTTCAGGTGCTGGAGCCGTTCACTCTGATTTATTTGATAAATACACATTGTCCATCTGGAGTGCAGTTAGAGGAGCAATTGGACCGATTGATATTCCCGCAGATTCCCAGAACGCTGGGGGCGCCGCTATTAGAAGGGCTCTTTCTGTCGCTTTAGATGAATACACCCCCCGCGAGGTTGTTGAGGACGCTACTGGTGAGCTTCTTATCTATCAAATGATGCTGAAATGCATCCAGTCATGGTCAAACTATTATCAAGGCGGTAATATGTGGGCTACTTGGCCTTGTTACTTGACTGCTTTTAGGGATGTTTTAGGTTTAAGGCTGCCTGAGTATGAAAAGCTGAAATTCTGGGAAGAAGCGGCTAAGTATAGCAGTTTACGTCTTACTCATCGCGATTTTTGCATAGTTTCGGACTTTAATACCGAAATCCACACGGATGACCAAAATCGCCCTCATTCTTTAACGGGACCCTCCCATTCCTGGAGTGACGGATGGGGAGTGTATTATGTCCACGGGGTTCGCATCCCTAATCAAAAGTCGTTCATTGTGACCAATCCTGAAAAGATAACGGTCGAAATGATTGACAAGGAGTCAAATCAAGAGATTAAGCGGGTAATGCTTGAACGGATGGGCGTTGCCAACTATATCCAAAAGTCTAATGCTGAAGTTTTGGATACTGACACGGACGCTTATGGGCTACCTCGGACGCTTTATAGAAAGGTCATCCCGGGGACGGACCGTCAAATAGTCGTTGTTCATGTCAAGAACAGTACCTGTGAGGACAAGCATCTTTGCCCTGATTTGGCTCAAAAGAAAGGCAGTCACAATCTTGCTAATCACAAGGATTACTTCCTTGAGGTTCGAGCCGATGGCAGGCCTTTACTGCGCGAACCCAGCGGAAGGGTTATTGTCATCGACAAGCCTCAAGTCCCATTAACTGTTCATAAGGCAGTTGCAAGTACTTTTGGGATGACTGGTGACGAGTATCTTCCGCTAGTAGAGAGCTAATTCTCAGATTAGCAAATAAAGTCACGAGGGGCGGTTAAGATACTGACCCCCCGCCTGGAGGGCATTTTGAGCTTCGATGAATACCTGGAAACCCTTGCAAGGATTGGAGTTAGGCTTTATCTACTCTGGACAGATGGCTCCTTGATCCGAGACCTAGCCCTAGGCTCACCCAGGATGGATGTCACTCAAGACTCTTTTCTGGTGGGGATTTTGGGGAATTTGAGATTATGATGAACTCGACAATTTATCTCCAAATTGCCTGCATTTTGCTCGCTATTGCTCTTGTTCTTTTTGCTATTTTTCTTCATCTCGCAAAGGAGATTCCGTTTTGAGCTTAGACGAACTAAAGGGGGTATTTAAAGTGTCAAAACTCCTGCTACACCTCTTTTGCTATTCCCCCTTCTCTACCTTTATAGAAGCTATGAGGAGTATTAAATGGGAAGGCGTGAGAATTGATATGCCGCTGCAGGAATTAATAGAAGAATGGGACCTGTTATGAAGAATGTGCAACTAGCTAAACTGAGGACGCTGCATGCCGCTATCGGGCAGGTCCTGGCCAAGCTGCATGGCCAAACGCCCTACCTTGGTCAAATTTTAACACCGGAGGGGCGTATGTTGAATAAGCTGCTCGGGGTCATGAATTATTACCTTGAATCTGGGTCTTTTACCCTTGAACAAATTGAGGACCTGGACCGCAATTTAGGTTCTCATATTATGCTTTCCACCCTGCCTAAGGAGGCAACAAAAGATGCTCGATGAAATAATAATGGAAGAAACCCTCGAAATCGAGGACTTTGAGAAGAGGGATGATGCAGCCATCCTTAAACAGGTAAAACGTGGCTTAAAAGGGCTCAGAAAAGCCCCTGCCGATCCATTAGCTTCAAACGTTGACTTAATTGACAATGAGTTTGATGAGTTAGAGGTTAAGTCGCTTGATCTAACGGAAGTGACTGATCTTAGGCAATGGGTTGATACTTATTACCGGATTCAGCAGCTGCGACTAGCGTTTGAGGGGACTACTCGGGCTTTTAAGAAGCTTAACCGTGATTATCAATGGTACGAGTACTTGGCTGCCAAGATGAAGAAACTTGAGGATTTTTCAGCCAAGAATATTAGCGTGGGTTTAGACAGACAGGACCCCGTGGCTGGTTGGCTTTTAAGCCTAAAAGGGGTTGGTCCGATTTATGCTGCTGGGCTCATCAGTAATATTGATTATTCTATGGTTAACTCAGTGGGGCGGTTACAGCAATACTGCGGCTACACAACTTCAGCCGTTCGGAAGAAGGGGCAGAAATTGAATTACAACCCCTGGATGAAGTCGCTTCTTCACAATATTGGCAAAAGTTTCGTCTTTTCTTCGAACCGTCCTGATTGCTTTTATGGGCAGCTTTACAAGGAATTTAAAGCTGACGAGAGCAAAAAGAATACTGATGGGCGGTACGCCGATTTGGCAGCTCAGATTCTTGCCAGTAAAAACTTTGCCAAAGGCACAGCAGCTAAGTCTGCTTATCAAAAAGGAGTGTTACCGGCTGCTCATATTGTGGCAAGAGCGCAAAGAAGAATGCTTAAGGTCTTTATTGCTCATCTTGCTGAAGTAATCCACGAGGCAACGACAGGCGAAGAGATAGTTAACCCTTATGTTTTCGCTCATTTACAACATAAGGATCGTATTGAAGTACCAAATTGGGACGGAATAAGGAGCCGCAAGTAATGCCAATTTTTAACAAGAAAATCAAATACAAACGCCGCGATGCGTCCGGGAGTGGGTCTTATTTACCCTCTCAAATTGCTGAACGGTATTCTTTTCCGGCTGGATATCAGCTTTGGAATAGAAGATTAGCTATTGTTGAGCTCGGTGGGAGCTACAGTTCATCTACTGTCTATACCTATTGTAGGCAATTTGGCTACCAGCTCCCTCGATTAAGATCATTCACTATTGACGGTCAAGGAGTGATAAGTGATGGACCCGATGGAGCCGATGGTGAAGTGCAGCTTGATATTGAGGTCGCTGCCGCAGTCTGTCCAGGACTCAATATCGATATCTACTTCGCTCCTAACACAATCCAGGGTTTCTCAGACGGTATCGCCGCTGCAGCGCGCAGTGGAGTGGACGCAATTAGTATTTCCTGGGGTGCTCCAGAGGATTCTTACACCGAGTCAGACCGAGCCCTTATGGAATCAGCTTTAGCATCTTCGCCTATTCCCATTTTTGCGGCAATGGGTGATAATGGCGCTACCGATGGCACGGATATAATCCAGGTGGACTATCCAGCTAGTAGTCAATACTCAATAGGAGTAGGAGGTACTTACATTGTCGGACCTATTGGATCAAATGGAGAAATTGTCTGGAATGATTCCGCGGGAGTTACGGGTGGTGGGTTTTCTGCGTCCACTGGAAGACCTTCTTATCAAGAGGGGTATATATCGAATAATAACTATCGTTCGTGCCCAGACTTGGCAGCAAATGCCTCGCCAAACTCGGGATATGTCGTCAATGTCGACGGCACTAACAGGGTTATCGGGGGGACGAGTGCGGCTGCTCCTCTGCTTGCTTGTCTGTATATCCTTATCATTTCACGCCTGGATGGAGCTATCAAAAACGCCGACGGTTCAGCCCCCGGCTTCATTGAAGCCCTGTACCACTTCGGAGCAGGATGGAGTGTCGGAGCTGTTCCCGGCGTCTTCACAGACATTACTGAGGGTTCAAACGGGTTTTACGCCGCTCAAACAGGATTTGACCAATGCACGGGTCTCGGTGTTCCGAACGGTGAGGCACTGTTAGCAGCATTGGCTAAGTCCTTAAATGTCACTCCAAAGCCTCCAGACTTAAATGACCCCAATCCAGTCACCCCGCCTCCATTGCCTTGGTATAAGGCGCTGCTTCGGAGGTTGCTTGGATGGATGTAAGACTGAGTTTTAAGATCTGGAACAGAGAGGAGGCTCATGAAATGTTGACCGTTTTGTCTATGAACTTTCCTTATACCTGCCAACTTGCGAGGATTTTTAACCCCGTTCGCGACCTTAGTCCGGGGCAGCCGGATGTTACGGTTGACATCCCTTCTATTAGTCTTTTTGGCTTATTCTTCGATGCCTAAGAAAATCGTCATCGAGAATGAGGCTGCTCTCCGGTTAATGAAACGGAGCAAGTGCCGCACGATTAATGACGTGGCTCGGCGAGCAGGGATTAGTCATCGAACCGTTAAGGATTTCTTTGAGTGTCGGCGCATGCCCTCGGCTGAGAACTTATTCCTAATGGCGCTAGCCCTGGAGACTGACGGAGATATGAGGGGATTGCTCTTTGCTATTGACCCTGATAGATTTAAGAAAATTCTGCTGCGCTTTCGACAGAGCCGTCAGGACCACCGCGATTTCAGGCTGTTTAAGCATCGGAGACATCGTGAAGATTAAAACTCGGGATATTGATGAGGTTTAAAAATGACATTAATTGACAACAAGATCCTGGCGATTATTGAAGAGATTGAGCCGGTGGCAAAACTAGGTGAGAATGCTGCCCAGAAATACAGTTATCGCCGCTATGAGGACGTATTAGAAGCTGTTCGGGGGCTTTTAATCAAGCATAAAGTCATTGATCAGATCATGCATGAGGTCCAAAGCATCGAAGCTAAGAAGTCCCCCGATGGGTCGGTGGGTTCCTTTTTAACTACTCTTGACTCTGTCTTTACTTTGATTGCAGTTGAGGATGGCAGCGAAAGGGAATATCGCTTTGTTGGGCAGGGCTGGGACCAGGGCGATAAGGGCGCTAACAAGGCAATGACAGCCGCTATGAAATACTTTTATGGTCAGGCATTTAAGATTAGATTCGTTGGAGAGGATTCAGAGCAAGATGAGACAGTGCCCCCTAGCCCCATTCAGCACCACCCAGTGGTTGAGCGACCTGTATCAAGCCAATCCAGCAGAGTTAATGCGGTATTTAACAATAGCGCCGTCAAGGACAAGCGAGAATTTCCTAAATTTGTTAAATGTGATTGTGGGAAAACCGCCTGGCCCACCAAGACAAGTGCTCCCGGGAACTACTGGTGCAACAACTACGGCGACAAGGGCGGTTGCGGCAAAAACATCGATCTTAATGACAAGCGTCCGAGCCGGGATTTCTATGAGGATCTGGAGCGAGCTGTAATAGCAAGTACTCTGGCTGGTAAATTTAACGAGAAGAACTCAACCGAGGACTATGCTTTAGCGCTAGAGGCGGCTGTTAAGTCTAATGCTGGACTTAAGCCTCCCGTTCCCCTGGGCTCGCCTATTATGCAGATCTTCCGAGCCTTATTTAATGGGAATGATGAGCCAGAATTACTGGTCAGCATTTTGGCTGAGAATGTGGATTCCTGGGGGACTCGCCCAATTAACGAGGTTGTTGCTGAGTTGATTGCTTCCACGCCAGGCAGCGGTAATGTGGGCCCTCAATTCAACAGCTTTATTGTTGAGCAGGTTGCGACAAGGGCATGATCAAAACAGTCCTGTTATTGGGGTTGACACAATCTTTGATGCCTTGTAACATAACTTTATGAAGCAGTTTATTGGCTGGGATCCTGGTAACACTGGCGGAGTTGTCGTATTGACAAGCCAGCCCATAATTCTCTCCTTTGCAACCAATGAGGAGCTAGGTCTTCGCTCTGGACCCAAAGAACCCTTAACACAACTGGGGCTTGAAAAGTTCCGCTTAAACGTTAGGGCTATGTGTGATGGTTTTGACCCAAAGCAAACATTAATTGGCATTGAGCATCCCTTTGTCATTATGGGGAAAGCTATTCCTGTGGTTACTTTGGGCAACTTAATGTATCAATTTGGCATTCTCCAGGATGTTTGTTCACAACAGGGTTGGGTGCTCAATGTCGCTCCTTCTGCCTGGAAGCGGAGGCTCCTCCTTAAAGCCCGAGCAGCTAAGGAGGACGGGAGGGGGAAATTGGATGACATGTTTGTCCGAGTACCCTGGAAGAAGTCCAGGGATGGGCTGAATGATGCCTGCTTAATTGCGGAATGTGTGCGCACCCTTTATTATGAGCATCAAAGAAATGTCAACAGTGTCGAGCGTTTCCTCAAGTTATCTCCCGGTTAATAAAGGTAAATATGTCTCGTTTTACTGCCCAAAGTGCCAATCTGATCGGAAATACGGAACCCGGAACGCGTTTCTCTATTCTGGCTCCAATTGGGGACGATGTTCTAATATCCAAAAATGCGGATGGAGCGAGTGTTTCGGTCAGTCTGGGCGGAAAATGGTGGGCCGTCCCGTCAGCGAAGCGATGGAAGACCCATATAAAGATCCATTCTGGGCAGCATGGCTGGGGTCACGCGGGATTAGTCAATCTATTGCTTCCGCCCACGGACTCCGAGTGGCAAGACCAACTCAATCACCTCCAATCAGTAGCGCTGTAATCGACTGGAGGAACTATGTCGGACGCCTCATCTACCCCTTTTACGATCTTACCGGGGAATACCAAGGGTTCACTGCAAGAGCTCGTAACGGAGATGAACCGCGCTACCTCCATTACTTGCCTAATGGCTGGGAGCAGCTTATCGCGGCTGGGCTCCATCAATATCAAGGGGGCTTACCACTTATACTGGTTGAATCCCCTCTTGACTTACCTGCATTTCGTTCAGCAATTCCCGCGTGTAACCCCGTTGCCATTGGTTCTAACACCCTATCTCTATCGAGGGCACACTCTTTAGCATCACTAGCCCCTACTGAGTTAGTTCTCCTTTTGGACAATGATGAAGCTGGTCGCAAGGGAACGGCGGATGTCATCAGTCATCTTTGGCAGATTAACAACCCTCCCAGAATGACCGTAATGACCCTTAAAAAGAAGGACCCTGGTGACAGCCTCCCTGAAGAGATAAGAACGGCTTACAAGGGCAGGCAAAGGGCTCTCAAGTGGTTTTGTGAATATAAGGGACTTAGCGAACCCTTTGAATTGCTGCTTTTCAATACTGGGGTTAGTCCCTTTGAGCTTTCTCTTCAGTTTAAGATAACAGAAGCGGAGGCATTGGACATTAAAGCTCGCTTCATTGAGAGCCGAGCCAAGGACCAGACCGTCAAGGAAATGACAACAGCCCTTCGTGGGGCTTTAAATCAGCTCAGTAACGGTGACGTTAACGGAGCGGTTTCAACAATCCGACCAGTTAAGTCAATAGGGGTTGACGCGGATGCTCCTCAGATGTTATCTTCTCTTTTGGAATCAATCACGTTAGGCGAGAGGGAGCGCACTGAGCAATTCGTTGCAAAGTCGCTCCCTCTCGTATTTGAACAATCCCTCACTGAGATGAAGGGCTGGGCTTTAATAGCCGGACCGCCGGGAGTGGGGAAGAGTACGATGGCGATACAATTAGCCTTGGACTTTCTGGAAAGCTTGCCTGATGCGTACTGTTTCTTTATTTCATTGGACATGTCACGCGACCGGGCTGTCAATTACGTTAAACGATCAGCTGTATCCTCTCAGAGGGACCTTAAGGCTCTCGCTGGACGCTTCCGACTCATCCCTGAGGTGCCTGACAATATCCCCTTCGACAGCTGGCTTCTTAGTCAAGTCGAGCCTGTTAAGGAAGACTACCCGAAGCCTTTCGTCATCGTCGATTACATTCAGATCCTTCGAGATCAACCTGGGGCTTTTCAATCAGACTATCAAAGTGATGACAAGCTGGTTAAGATTATTAAGCACATCAGGGACGAAATCCCGGGGCCAATCATTACGATCAGTGAAGTCAATAAAATGGGCGGTTATGCCGGATCGGACCTTAGTAAAGTGAAAGGCTCAGCCAGTTTGGTTTACCGGGCTGATCAGGTTATAATGGTTAATCACTTCTCTGATAATTTACTGCTGAAAAATGTCTCTTTTAACGGGCTCGCCACGACGCCCAGCCTTTATCCCAATCTTATCGACGATCCGCACGCGACAGTCTCGGGTGATCAATCCACGACTTTACAAGGTATTAAGTCCGTCCTCAAAGCCTCGAAAAAGGCCTATCAAACCATCAGCGTCCTCAAGGCCCGAGAAGGCGAGCTGGGAGACTTTCCCGTCACGCATTATTATGATAAAAAGATCTATTGCGAAGGCCTCGAGTAGGATGCTAAAGTGCCCCAGTCGGAAGTTCGTTAGCGACCTTTGTGCCCTTAACCCTGAACAGATGGAGCGATTGTATGACGGGAAACGAAAACTCAATATCCACAACATCGCCGCTCGAATCAACCGGGGCGGCATCGTCGACCATTCAAAAGTCTTCCGATATACTTTTAATTCGAGGAAAGCGATCTGGGATCAGGTTAACTTACTTTGCACCAACGGGCGCACATCGAGGAATACTATTTTTCACAGTGTTATTCACTGGATGGCAGATATTTTGGAGTCTCCAGACCTCGCGAAGGAACTTCGTCATCGCATCAGTTTTGGACATTTTGGACACAAAGGGACGTCGACTAACCGGATTATTATGGTCACTCACCAAGAAATGGCCATTCTTGCATTGGCGGCTGTTATCTTCAACCAATCCAAAGTCGCTGTTCTGGAGGGATTCATCTTAGAGTGGGGAGCGGAAGTAGACTGGCTCAGGGGGAATCCGATCCGTAAGAGCCGAAAACAAAAAGGCGAGCCTCCGCCTTCCTTCTCGCTGCCAGACCTGGCTGAAAATGCCCAGCGTTATCGTGGCAATACCAAGAAGCCCACAATGGGACTGCATTAATATCATTAAGGCACAGGGACTTAAACCATTGAGCAGAGATTACTCCCAGCGATCCACAATTGAAAGCCGTGCTTGCGAGAGCATCTACTTGATGGGGGAAAAAGTTAGCAAGAAGATTAAGCTTGTTAAATGGGAGTATTGCCCGTGCGAGGTCGTCAGTGAGAAGCTGGTTCGCAATTTCATTTGTAATGACCAAACCTTCTTGGACATCTGTCCCGGTATGCCCGTAACCGATGGTCCAGACACCACCCCCATCCCGATAGGCTTGTAATCGCAGCCCTTCCTGGCGTCTGATAAACGCCAACCCTTGAGGAGTAACAGCTTTGACATCGCTCATTTTTGATTCTCTTCGCGATTATGTAGACAAGATTCGAGTTCGGATTTCTCAGTTATCGTTTGCCCAGGGGGCGTGGTCCCCAATTCCGAATGTAAACTCGCTAACAGAAGCTTCCATGCAGTATAAACCTTTTGAGAATACAGCAACACCAACGTTGCTAATGGACCTGTTAATAGAATTACGACGGTGTTAACCCGGTCCGGGTAAAGAAAGCAACAGACCAGGAAAACACACGCGACAAGAGAGAGCCCCAGAACGCAAGTGATTGCGATGAGGCTCTCAGCACAGACGGCAATTAATGCCCTTGTTTCAATGCTTCCATTAAGATAGCCAGCGTTGACGCTAGGATTACTGTCAGGAACGACAGGCAGGTTGTCATTTCGGTTATCCACATCATCCCGCCTCCGAGAACTTGGGGTTAGCGGGTGCCGTTATTGGAAAGCGATTTGCTGTTATGTAAGCTCTTGAAGCTTTTTAGAGCAGTACCGTTTCTCAGTGAACCATTGCCGCCACGGGCAACAATGCTAGTTGGACGAGCTTCGCCGAGAGGACCAACGCCTTCGTCATGTCCACCGTCGGACGTTCTTTGGATTCTGTCTTCATTACCCATGGCGTTAAGCAAAGTGACCTTCCGATCAGAGCCGTATACGCCTTGGGGCTTTTCATTTACGAGAGCCATCTATTTTTTACCTTTGAGTGAGGGGCCTTTTGATTTAGGAGGAAGGGGCTTCTTGGCATAAGTCTTGGAATCCGGCTTGACGCCATACGCTTCCTTGTCCTTATCGGTCCATTCGCCAACTTTTGACTTAGGGTCCATTGCCATGGTTTAATTACCTGAGCTACTAGCCAACATAGTATAACAAATGTTTAACGAATTGCTGAATTTTCTCATCTTCTGTCTGATGATCCTGTTTGTGGCGCTGTTAAAGCATCGCCTAGCGGGCGTTTCGGACCGTGATCCCTAAGCCGCTCTTGAGCCAGAATGCCGGCGTATCCACCGGGATTGGACCATAAGCCCCGTACTGCGCTGGCTGACCAAGCCAACGAGAGGGCACGTAATGCTGCCCGTTCTTGTCAACCGCGGCTAATCCAGCAGCAAAGCTAAACTGTTTGCCGGCTTGGTTCTTAAACATTGTCTCTGCTAGTCCGGGCCAGTTATGTTTACCTAAGTCTTTGCGGTCAATGTATTCATTAGTCTCTCGGTTGTAATATTGTCCTTTTGACTCCCGGAGATTAGGGTTCTCGTCATAGAATTTCTTCTTTGTCCCCATATCAGTACCAGACAACCCTTCGACCAGTTCAACTATTGCAGGGTTAAATGGAGAGGGTATTGTCACGTCATCACCGGTCGAGAAGGCTTGAGAGATAATCGTCGTGGCCAAATCCGTGCCAGACTGGATAGCGTTAAGCTCGAAGCCCTTGACATACTTTTTGTTGGCCCCATGCCCAATAGCTACATAGCCCTGTTTCTTGGCGTTCTCGTCATCCACTCCCTTTTGGAGTTGCTCCTGGACTGCGATTAAAGAGTGCAGCGCAGCGGTTTTAAAGGGATAACTAGCCGGTAAGGTCTTGAGAATATTAATAGAGTGACGGACCCATGCCTGAACAGTAAGGACATTACCAAGCGCTCTCCACTTTTTGGCAGCGTCAACTCCGTAATCACCCATGTGACCAACGAATGGACCCTCAAACTTCATATACTTATTAGGGTCTTCAAGGTTAAGAAGAGCTTTGTTAACAGCATCTTCTCGGTTAAACAAATCAGAAAGTAACTCTTTGTATGATTTATCAGCGAAGTTCCCTGCCAAATACAAGGCAAACTCTCGTCGCTGCCAGTTATTCGGGCTGTAATCAATCTTATTCTTGAGATTGAGCGCGGCTCTCGGAGCAACCTTTAAACCCTCTAAAGCTGCTTGAAGCTTCTGCCCTGATTCCCAGGCAGCTTTCATATTCAGCCTAGCTTCGTAAAGAACAGGGTCGGGGGCTGAACCGTGAGATTTGATGATGCGATCAGGTAGGAGATCCTTGAGCGCTGGATCCATTGCTAGCACATGACTAACCAGGGTTGCTGCTAGACTCTTGGGCCCAGTAATAGCTGACGCTCTTAATGCGGCAGTCTGAGTCGTTAGGCGCAGCCCAAATGTTGGGTCAAGAGTGAACATGGCAAAGCGAGCCCCCTTAGCAAAGGGGTGGAGAATGCTGTCAATAACGCCGGGACCGCTTGATCCATGAAGAGTCTGGCGGAGTGAATCAGCCAAGGTTTGAGGAAGTCTAACATTAACCATGCTGGGCATGTTGGCAAACGCCTTCTGGATAACACTAGGGTGGGCCCCCGACTTCTCGGTAGCCTTCTCGAATTCAGCCCTAAGATTAAATTCAGGAGCGTCCGGGTCAACGTGAGCATACTCTTGGTAGCTAGCCACATAGTCACGGGTGGCCTCTAGTCGATACAGATGAGCCATTCGCTCAAGAGTCAAGCCGCGAGTGTCATGAGAGTCACCCGGCTGGCGCAAGGTCTCAACATCCTCATGGCCATAGGGGTTGCCTTTTTCCCCTTTCTCCGTCTCAACTGTTCGCTTGCCTCTTTCTTGAAGATAACCGAATCGCTCATCGGACGGTTTCAATGCGGGCTTTGCTAGGTCACCCCGGCGAGCCGCTTCTTCTCCGGACTTCCAGTCTCTATAGCCCTCATTAAGCATTCGGTTCCAAGCATCATGTAATGAGCCCAGCAGGGATTGTTGTTGCATCTTAGCGAAGTGAACCGGCTCTTGACCCATTGCTCTGAGTCTGGCAGCAAATTTAGCCAGAGGCAAGTCATACTTGGGATCTTTCAGATCATCAAAGGTTAAATGTTTCCCTTGGCGTTTCATCATGGCAATGTATTGACCGCCGATAGTATTCCGATTATGCTCGGCTGGCTGAATGCCCATACCCTCTTCATACTCTTTATTGAGCTTACGGATCTCATCCAGATAAGCTTTAATTTTGGGATGATGGCGATGCGCCCGGAGCCGACGATCAGTTTGCTCCCCAATCTCCCCAAGATAGCGATGGACGCCCTTTAATTCTGGATCGGCAAGAATCTCTTTCTCAAGCCCATGTAGTCGCATATTAGTAGTAAAAAGACGGTGAAGATAAGCATCGTTAGCCCTCTTCAATAAAGAAGCGGATATGGCGTTAGCATGGATTTTATCGGCATACTCAGCCACCTTGGGATGGATGCCCTTAATTGCTTCCCCTATCGGGGCGGCTGTCTTAGCAGCTACCTCCCCAATTCCACCCTTTAATGCTTTGGCAGCTTTGGCAGCCTTTAAAGCTTCGGCCTTTTTAGCAGCTTTGGCAGCTTTGGCTGCAGCCCTGTCGGCTGCTTTAGCTGCTTTAGCAGCCTTTAAAGCTTCGGCCTTTCTAGCAGCTTTGGCAGCTTTGGCTGCTTCGGCTGCTTCGATAGCTTTGCTAATTCTGCTAGCTTTGGTAATACCCATTGCTGCGCCTGCTTCGCCCAAGCCATGCAGTAATCCAGTGTCAAAAGTTGTGCCCAAAGGGGAGGCGGCAAAGCGCCGACCTAAATAAGCAGCGTATTTATTAGCCCCATAGGGTTGCTGAAAGTCTTCTTTTAGAGGATTAATATAAGCCTTTTGGAAATAGTCTTCCATCGAAGCTACTCCCTTAAGAATATTGCCCGGGTCTTCCGGACGCAACAGATCACCTGCTGGACTGTTAACTAACTGTTGAGCCCCGTGCTGCAGATAATGACCAACCAGAGTATTGGCAAGTTCGGGATGTTGTTGCAACATCTGAATCATCCCCTGTCCCAAGGGTTGACCAATCGCCTTATTAGCAGCTTCCAGCCCTCGACCAAAGCCAGCATTTGTAAAAGCCGAAACAGCTTGCTTCATTTGCTGAGCATCTTGGACAAAGTTCTGACCGAAATTCTGGTTCGCACGATCAGCAAGATCTTGCATTCCTATATCCTCAGCAGACGGACCCGTTTTTAAGGGCGTTAGAGGCGCGGGATTTTGAGGGGATGGTAGAGAGACAGGCTGCGGAGCTAAAGGGGCCTTCCCGGGGCTTACAGAGGGCTGTGGTGAGGTTTGGGATGGAGCAGGGGTATTTGAGGGTTGTTGATCAGGATCCTGACCATTCATAATCTGATCCATCCGAGCTACTGGATCGTCATTAGAAGGGTTGGCTTGGGGAAGACTCGTGGGAGCTCCCGGGGTTGGTTCGTTCGTTTCCTGCACTTGGCCAGCATTAGACGGAGTGGCGGGACCAGGGTCTTGTCCACTCATAATCTGATCCATGCGAGCTACTGGATCGTCTGGCATGTTACGGGTTCCCTAACCCAGCTAACTTGCTAGCGGGGCGCCCAAGAAGAGAACCACGCTCAAAACCCCCAGTGGACGGCTTCTGCTGAGCAGTCTTATTAGTGGCATTAACCTTACTGGCAACCCGGGCGGTTAGGCTGTCAAGCTGCCGAGGGATAGCATCTAAGCGCTCATTGATCCTGTTATAAGGTGTCGGCTCAATACGAGGATCAGCCTTACGGGCAAGGGCATTCTCTGTATCCATAGAGTTAGGGTGCCCAGGTCCAAGGGAGAAGAGTTGAGCTTTGAGATTTGCCGCTTCCGTTTTAAGATTACTGGCTGCAAACTGCTCAGCTTGACTATTAACCTTTCCTTTATTCTTTGCAATAATGGAGTCGAAAAGCTTGGAGCGAAGGTCAATAGATTGCTGTTGAAGATCGAGCTGTTGCTGAGCAATATCGATACGGTTTTGCCTGGTGTCAATCGTGCTTTGAGCTAACTGATCTAATCGCTCATTCGTTTGTTTCCATTGATCGTTTTTAATGTCGGACTGCTTCTGTAATCGTTCTTGATTAGTTATCTTATTGTCAAAGCCAACGGCTGACTTAAAGAGATCACGCTCATTATCAGCAATCTTATCTTCCCGATCCTCGATTTGCTTGTGAAGTTTATCAGCTCTAGCCTCCATTGCCTTCCATTGGTCATAGGCTTCATTATGGGCCTCGGCTAATTTAATCTTAGCCTGATTTTCGTAATAGCCTAAGTATTGAGTCATGAAGTCTTGACGGTCCGGCAATGGACGAACCTTGGATGCTGGTTGTGGAAACCCTAACTTACTCGCAAAAGGATGACGAGCGGCCCAGTCATGCGCTTCAACCTCCTCAGCATAGGTATGCTTAGGTATTTCCTGTTTATCGTAAGCATCAGTTGCTAGTATTTTACCAACAGCCTGGATAGTCGCCTCGCGGTTTTGGGGGCGAAGAGGTTGGTGAATCTGTTCGTAATCTTCCTTAGCTTTGTCAGCATCCACTCGGGCTTCGGCGTAATCGTTGTAATCCTCAGGATGATTCATCTTATGACGCTGGATGGCCCGATCGACCCGGTCTTGTTCGTCATCCTCAAGCCTCTGAGTTTCTCCCCTTAGAGGGGTTTGAGAGGCATTACCAGCTTGTGGGGCAGGTTGGGGGTTACCCTCTCCATCCATTGCAGCCGGGGCAGCCGGACCAGAAGCATCGGAAGCAACGCCTCCCGGGAAGCTAACAGGAGAAAGCTCGCTCAGTACACTGGGGCTACCGGGACCAGAGCGAGGAATACGGCTACTGCCAATCACTGGGGCGCCATTCTGGCTAACGCCACCCTGGAGGGCTGGGTAACGAGGAGCAAAAGTTGGAGGAAGATTAGGTTGGGGTGTTCCTGCTGGGCGAGGAGCAGAGGGAGCGGGTTGACCACCCCCTCCCTGCTGCCCGGGGGTAATTTGAGGCTGTTGCTGACCAGGAACCACCTGCTGTTGAGCAGGAGCAGTTCGCTGTGCTAATGCCTGAGCGAGTGCTGGCGGCAATCCAGTGGATCCCGGAGCAGTCGGCAGCCCAGCTAATGGGTTAGAAGCTCCGCCCCCGCTGGGCATTGGAACGGAGCGATTCGGGGCAATTGCTTGAGGAGTATTGCCAAAGCTAAGAGTTTGCGGTGAACCTGCCAGATTAGGAGTT
>Ga0209208_10004323_pt1 | contig 20205 bp, 19 predicted proteins | sample S1TSphfallax_3_FD_187694 | JGI IMG/M metagenome (GOLD analysis project Ga0209208, IMG submission 187694) | Host-associated microbial communities from peat moss isolated from Minnesota, USA - S1T2_Fd - Sphagnum fallax MG (SPAdes) (version 2) | ecosystem: Host-associated > Plants > Peat moss >...
AGTTTGCGCCATGGCGGCGCCGGCGAACAGAAGCGCCCCGGCGGACAGCGCCGCAAATGATGCGGTCTTAAAATATCCTAGTCTCTTCTCAGGTCTGTACATCAGCTTGCACCCCCACGCTGAAATATAAGTAGAAATAGTTCGATGATTTAGTTTTTTTTCTTAAGTCTGACCTGCAGTCTTTGAACGAAGTCGCTGGCCTCTCCAAGCACGCGGACTGTCCGCGCAACACTTGGCGCCAGTGCCCATGACTTGAAAGACGACGCCCGAAAACAGTGTCACGTGTGAAAGAAAAGGCGAGGTTTCGAGTAACCGCCACCCCCCCGAATGGGGGGCCTTAGCTGAGGTAGGCCAAAGCGTGGCCGCGCGCGACGGCTTGGGCGCGACCGGACACCTGGAGTTTTTGGAACAGGCTCTGGACGTGCTCTTTGACGGTGTCGCTGGACAGGCCAAGCAAGAGCGCGATCTCTCGGTTGCTTTTGCCCATGGCGATCCACTCAAGGCATTCCGCCTCGCGGCTCGACAGGAGCCTGGAGCGGCGCTTGCGGAGCCTTGGCTCCAGTTGGGCGTGCACCCTGTGTCCAAGGACGAAGAGGCGTTCGACCACCCCTTGAACTTCGCTTTCCGGATGACTGAGGTTGCTGAAAAAGTTCAACGACGCCTCCCGGCCATGGGGCAGACGCACCCGAAAGCTCACCCCGGTGCGCAGGCCGTTGCTGCGCATCCAGCGCAGGTGGTTGATGTCTCCGACGGAAAGTCTCCGCTCTGGCGCGATCGAAAGCCAGGTGCCGTGGTTTTCCACCACGATAGGCATGTTGCCGACATGGATCTCGCCCCGCGCCACCATCCGCCGCAAGGGGTCCTGCCGCAGCCGGCCGATGTAGCTCATGAGGAACTCAGACTGGAAGCCCGCTTCCAGAAGCTCCTCCGGCGCGTCGATCTCCCCATCGAGGACGTCGATGCCGTAGACTAACCGATCAAATCCAAGGGCCGCAGCGCTCGCCAGAAGGCCTTCGGTTTCTGATGGCATAGACGTGATGACCGACATGATCCCGCCCCGCGGCTCACCTTGGCCGCCGGGGCCGATGACCGCGGCGGACGCCGGTTAAATCGTAAAAAGCGCGCAACCCCGCGCCCGGGCTTAATAAAGACCGCAGTTTGTCATACTTCCGCAATACTTATTTTGGCGACCGACGCAATGGACCGGGCGGCGCCTCCAATGCGGGCGCACCAGCATGCAAATGGCGCATCCGCACCTTTTGGTTGTCATGACGGCGTGGGCCGTAGGGTCCGAAGAAGGCGTCCTGGGCTGCACCCGCGTCGAGTTACGACGCGCCGACCATCGCCGCCTCTTCGGCGAAGACCTTTTTAAGCTCGCCCTTCAGAATTTTCCCATTGGCGTTGCGCGGCAGGGTCTCGGGCCAGAACTTCACTTTCACGGGGACCTTGAACGCCGCGAGGCGTTGGGCGACGAACGCGCGAAGTTCGTCCTCTGTCGCCATCGCCCCGGGCTTCAGGGTCACCGCCGCGGCCGGCTCTTCCCCCAGGGTCCTATGGGGGACGCCCACCAGGGCCGCATCCATCACCGCTGGGTGATCGTAAAGGACGTTCTCCACCTCGATGCAGTAGATGTTCTCGCCGCCGCGGATCAGCATGTCCTTCGCTCGGTCGATAATGAAACAGAACCCCTCCTCGTCGAGACGCGCGAGGTCTCCGGTCCTGACCCACCCGTCTACAAAGGTTTGGGCGGTCGCTTCAGGCTTGTTCCAATAGCCCTTCACCACCTGGGGCCCTTTGGCCCAGAGCTCACCCACGGCTCCAGGCGGAAGGGTTCGCCCCTCCCCGTCCACCACCTTCAACTCCCCCACAGGCGCCGCAGGCCCGCAACTGTCTGGGCGGTTTTCATAGTCCTCCGCCAGATGGCTCGTGAAGGTGGCGGAGGTTTCACTCATGCCCCATCCGTTGCCGGCAATCGCTTTGGGGAAGGTCTCAAGGATCTTGCGGACCAGTTCGGGCGCGGACGGGGCGCCGCCGTAGGTCACGCTTTCCAGGCTCGAGAGGTCGTAACGCGGGCGAGCCGGATGTTCGATGAGCTGCCAGGCGATGGTGGGCACGCCGCCTGTGGCGGTGACCCTCTCCGCCTGGATCAGGCGCATGGCCCCTTCCGGGTCCCAGCGTCGCATGAGGACGATCTTGGCCCCCAGGGCGATGGAAGGGCACAGGGTGGCGCTGCAGCCGGTTACGTGAAAAAGGGGCACCACCAGCAAAGTCGCGCGCGAAACGGCGGGATCCGGCGCCGGCGGCTCCTCGCCCCGGCGCAGGAAGGCGCGGGCGTTGGCGAAACCCGCCGTGCCGATATTGGTGCACATATTTCGATGGGTGCCCAAAGCGCCCTTGGGTCGCCCGGTCGTCCCGGAGGTATAGAAAATGGTCGCCTCGTCGTCCGGCGCCAGGTCCGCCGGCGGGACTTGGGCCGGCGGGAGCGATCCCCAGTCGGCCACGGCGCCGATGAGGCTCTCTAGCGGTTGAACACGGGGGTCCGCCAGGCGGTCGAGATCCGCCGCGGACGTCGCGCGAGCCACGAATATGTGCTCAAGATCCGGACACTGCGGCAGGTGGTCGCGAAGGCGCTCCAGGCGTTCGGCGTCGAGGAAGGCTATTTTCGACCCTGAGTCCTGCAGGCCATATTCAAGTTCCGGCCCTGTCCACCACGCGTTGAGCGGCGTCACCACGGCGCCGATAATGGCGCCCGCAAAAAAGCATACCGGCCATTCCGGAAGGTTGCGCATGACGAGGGCCACCCGGTCGCCTTTGCCGACCCCCCGGGCGGTCAAGGCGGCGGCCAGGCGCGCGGTCGCCCGCATGAAGGCGTCATAGGTGGCCCGGTCGCCCTCGTAGACCAGGAAATCCCTGTGGCCGTGGACGGAGGCGGACAGGAAAAGCGCGCGCAAGGTAGGCGGCGCGGCCTTCCATGTCCGCGTGGGGATCCCCCTCACCACCACCTCCTCCATCTCAAATCGGGCGCCGGGAGCGGTGAGACGACGGTGCGCTTCGGCGATAGACATCGCCGGCCAGGAGGGCGGAATGGTCATGAAGCTCCGGATCGTCCCTATGCTGCGGCCGCTGCGCGACCTTCTCAATCAAACACGTAGTCGCCATGCCGCCCACGCGCCGCTGCGCGCAGGACCAGCAGAGGTTAGGGGGGAAAACACGCCTACGTTCGGGGCGTAAGCTTTCAGGTCCTGCGGGGCGAGGGAGGCTTTGTGCACCTCGCTCGGCCCGTCGGCGACGCCCATGGCGTTCGCCCTCGCCGCCTGCAGGAAAGGCGTCTCCGCGGAGGCGGGAGGGCGTTGGGCCTTCACCGCCAGGGGCGAGAGCGGTTGAACCGCCACGCGTATGCAGGCGTCAACCCGGTCCCGTTTCGCTTGGACCTCCAGCCTGGTCTCCCCATGCCGCGCCATGGCCATGCTCCCGATCGCCGCTTGAAGGGGCGGTTTCCATGACCCAAGCCATACTATCGATCCAGGTGGGGCGGCGGGCAAGGGCCTTCAACCGCGGCCGGCGAGCCGGGCCACGTACTGGTCACGCAGCTCCCGCTTCAACACCTTGCCGATGGCCGACCTTGGCAGCTGTTCGACCACTTCAAGGTCCGCAAGCCTCTGGGTCTTGCCCACCTTGGCGTTGACGAACCCTATGACCTCCCCGCGATCCAGGCCATGACCGGGGCGGGCTACGACAAAGGCTACCGGGGTCTCGCCCCAGGCGTCCGAAGGGGCGCCGACGACGGCCGCCTCCAGCACGCTCGGATGCTGCGTCAGAACCGCTTCGAGGTCGCTTGGATAGATATTGAACCCGCCGGAAATGATCATGTCCTTCTTCCGGTCCATGAGGGTGAGAAATCCGTCCTCGTCGAAGCGGCCCACATCACCGGTTCTGATGAACCGGCGCCCCTCCGCATCGAACCACTCCGCCTCAGCGGTTTTGCCCGGCTGGTTATGATAGCCGTTCATCATGGCCGGCGAGCGGCCGACGATCTCGCCGATCTCGCCCTGGGGCGCTTCGCGGCCCTCCTCGTCGATAAGCCGGATATCGTGGCCTGGCATGGGAACGCCCACGGTATGCAGCTTGTCCGGATGCGCATGGGCGGCGAGGACGAATGATCCGCCGCCTTCGGTCATGCCGTAATACTCCGTGAGGCCGCCGGGCCAGCGCCGCAGGACGTCGGCCTTGAGCGCCGCGGGAAAGGGCGCGGAGGTTGAGAATTTCATCTTGAAGCTCGAAAGATCAAATCGGTCGAACTCGGGATGCTCCATAAGACGCCGGTACTGCACGGGCACCAGCATGGCGTGGGTCGCGCGATGCCGTTCCGCCAGGGCGAGGAACCGGCCAGCGTCGAACTTTTTCATCAGCACCGCCGCGGCGCCCCAGCTGAGGGTGGGAAAAAAGCTCACGAGGGTGGTGTTGGAATAGAGCGGCGTGGAAATCATCGTCACGGCCCCAGGGCCATAGCCCGAGCCGCCGCCGCGATTGACGTGGGTCCAGCGCATGGCGTGGCTCTGGACGATGCCCTTGGGCGCGCCGGTGGTCCCAGACGAATAGATGATGTTGAAGGGCGCTTCGGGGCGGATCTCCACGGGCGCAGGTTTCGCGCCTTCGGCCGCGAGCCAAGTGCTAAACGGCGTCCCGGCGTCTGACCCGTCCAGGGCGATGAGGTGGGCGCGTTCGGGCGGTTCGACGACGGCGAGGGCGGCTGCTACCCCGGCGTCGAGGAAAAGGTGCGCCGCGTTGCAGTCTTTCAGCATCATGACGAGCTGCTCGGGGGTCGAAGACGGCGCAAGGGGCGAGACCGCCACCCCGGCGCGCAATCCGCCGAGAAAGACGGCCGCATACTCTATGGAGGACAGGGCGCAGATGGCGATGGCCGCGCCGGCGGCGACGCCGTCTCTCTGAAGCGCAGCCGCCACCCGATCCATCAACGCGTCAAGCTCGCCATAGGTGACCTGGCGATCCTCGTCGATGAGGGCCACGGCGTCGGGCTGTTCAGCGGCGTGGTCGCGCAAGAGGTCGGATACCGTGCCGAACTCAAGCTCCAGACGTTGGATTGCGCTCATGGTTTAAATCTCCTGGGTCGGTCGACTTTCGCGCGCTCGGCGCCCTGCGAGACGCACCCTTTGATGAGACGACGTGGCGCGCCGCGCCGTCACACGGGCGTGAACGTCGGCACCTGGGCGCCCCCCTCAGCCGGAGACCAGACCAGGCGCACAGCCTGCCCAATGGCGAGGGACGCGAGGTCGCAGTCCACGAAATTTGTGAGGATCCTCGGCCCCTCGGCTAAGGTCACATAGCCAATGGCGAAGGGTTGCGGAGCGCCGCGGTAGGTGACGCTCACGGTGTAAACGACCCCCTCGCCCGAGGCGGTCTCCAGGTGAGCCGGACCAAAGCAGAACGGGCACAGGGACCGAGGGTAGAAATGGGCCTCGCCGCACGTCTCGCAGCGACCGATCTGCAAGCGCCCGTCGGCCGCGGCCTCCCAGAACGGGCGCGTCTCAGGATTGGATTGGGGCGCGGGAAAAAGGCGGCGTGTTTCTGCGGTGTCCGTCATGCACTACTCCCGCTCCAGGATGACGGCGCCGGCGCCGTGACGCGTTCCCAAGGCGCCGCCGATGCCTGTCGCCAGAGCCAGGTCGCACGAGGGCGTTTGGACCTTGGGATGGGCCTCGCCGCGGAGCTGGCGCACGGCCTCAATGACCTTGGTGATCCCCCCACGATTGGCGGGATGGTTGTTGCAAAGTCCGCCGCCGTCGGTGTTGAACGGCAATTTGCCCACGCCGGCGATCAGGTTGCCGTCGGCGACGAACCGCCCGCCCTCCCCTTTGGCGCAGAAACCGAGATCCTCCAGCTGCATGAGGACGGTAATGGTGAAGCTGTCATAGATGGAGGCGTACTTGATGTCCCCCGGCGTGACGCCGGCTTCGGCGAAGGCCGCCGGACCCGACCAAGCCGCCGCCGAATAGGTGAGGTCCAGGCGCCCCCCTAATGGCCCCTTGATGGCTTCGCCGACCCCCAGGACCTTCACCCGCGGCCTCGTCAAGGCGTGGGCGACCTCTGGAGCCACCACCAAAAGCGCCCCTCCCCCATCGGAGACCACACAGCAGTCGAGGCGGTGCAGCGGGGTCGAGATGATGGGGGATGCGAGAACCTCTTCAACTGTCACCACCTGGCGCAACATGGCGTTGGGATTGTGCTGGGCATGGTGGGAGGCCGCCACCTTGATCCAGGCGAGCTGTTCGCCGGTGGTGCCGTACTCATACATGTGCCGGGCCGCGCACATGCCGTAGAGGTTGGACGTCTGGCCGCCATAGGGATTTTCAAAATCCGCTTCCGGCGCCGCGGCGCCGCCCCGTCGAAAGGGCTCGCTCCTTGGCCGACCGGCCAAGGTGATGAGGGCGACGCTGCATCGACCGGCGGCGATAGCCTCCGCCGCGTGAGCCACGTGGACGATGTAGGAGGATCCGCCTGTCTCCGTCGAATCGATGTGGCGCAGCTTGAGGCCGAGGTAGTCGGCCATGGAGAGGGCCCCAAACCCCGGCGCGTCGCCCGCGCAAAAGTATCCGTCCACGTCCTCCTTGGTCAGACCCGCGTCCGCGAGGGCGCCCTTGGCGCACTCGGCGTGCAGTTGGGGCGTAGACTTGTCCGGGGCGTGACGGGTGGGGTGCTCGAACGCGCCCGCAATATAGGCCTTGCCCTTAATGCTCATCCCCGCCTCATCCGTGCGACCGCCAAGACGTTTTCCACCCCTTCGCGGCCAAAGCAAGGTCCCGGCGTTCAGCGCTGGGCCTGGTCTAGAAAAGGGGGAGGCCTTTGGCGTCGGGCAGGGCGACGTTCAGGACCTTGGCCACGGTGGGGGCGATGCGGATCATGTCGATCTGCCCAAGAGCGCCGCGCCGTGGGACGTCGGGCCCGTCGATGATGAAGGTGGAGTGCATCTCCGGATGATCGTTGAACCAGCCGTGCATCCCGCGCGCGAGGCTGGGTCGTACGGGCGGCGCGTTCAGGTCCTGACCCATTTCGTAGCCAAGCTTGAAATCAATCAGGAATGCGGCGTCCCGGGTCGCGCCGAGGCGCGCGATCTGTGGCCCCTCCACCACACGGTCGATGCCGAGGCTAGGATCGCTGGCGAGCTTAGCCAGAAGTGAGCGGACCCGCGCCCGCACCGCTTCATCCTTGGGGTCGGCCAGAACCACTGCCGCCGACGCCCCACCCCAGGGCTCGGCCAACCAGGACGTGGGCTTGTGCGTCGCCCTGCCGATCGTGATCAAGCCGGCGTCGGCGAAGGGTTTCAGAAGATTGACGTCATGCTCGAGCGGCGCGAACCCGTGGTCGGAGACAACGACGATGACCACGTCCGGCTCCGCCTTGCGGGCTGCGGCGACGACTTCGGCCACATCCCCGTCTATGGCGGCGAGGTCGTCGTAGGCCTGGGGCGTCCCTGGCCCCCAGACATGTTCGGCCTCATCGAGGCTCGAAAAATGGAGCGTGAAAAAGGCTGGAGGCACGGTGGCGTAAATCGCTGCGGCGTATCGCGCCTTAGCCGCGTCGCCGGCGGCGGTCTCAAGGGTCAGCGCTGAAAAAGGCGCCCCCGCCAAGGGCTCGATGCGCTCGACGAGGCCAGGGGTGGAGAGGACGCGCAGGAGCTTGACGTCCTCGTCGGTGTGAGCGCGCCAGTACTCAGGAATGTTCTCATCGATGGACCGGGCTCCCACGCTTACCGGCCAACCAATACTGGCGACCACGCCGCCGTGATCGTGGACCGCCTGCCAGAGGGTTTCGGCCTTAATGTCGGAGGCGTACCAGTACCAGCCCTCCTGGTTCCTCTGGAGCGGATCAAACACAAGGTTATTGGCGATCCCGTGCACATCGGGTCTGACGCCCGTGATCAGCGTCGTGTGGTTGGGATAGGTCACCGTGGGGATTTCATTGACCACGTCCGTGGCGTAGGCGCCGTGGCGCACCAGGCTCTGGAGCGTTGGAACCTTTACGCCGCGCTTGTCCGCCTCCAGGACGTCTGCGGGCCGCAACCCGTCGATGGAAATCATAAGAACCGGCGCGGCATGGGCCGCTGCGGCGCTCAAAAGAGCGGCGACGCCCGCCAGGGCTGACGCGGCTCGATCGCGGAGCATGCGCCCCCTCAGGACGACCGGGGCTTTCGCCGCTAAGGTCTTTTGCATGGGTGCGCTCCTCCCTCACCAACCCTGGGCCGGCACCATGGCGCGGAAAATGCTCAGTTTGATGACTGAGGCGCATGGGGCGCGTCGCGCGCGCCGAGGCGCTCTTTGAGGTGGTCGGCGACGCGCAGGGCGTTGGCGACCACCGTCAAGGTGGGGTTCACCGCCGACGAGGTGACGAAAAAGCCCGTATCGACAACGTAGAGATTGTCGAGTTCGTGGGCCTTGCACCAAGGATCGAGGACGGAGGACCGGGGGTCGTCGCCGAACCTGACGGTCCCCGCCTGGTGGGCTGTGCCGTAAAGGGGCAGGAGCGAGGAGAACTCCAGGTGGTGCTGAGTGATGGGATGGGTGTGGCTGACGAACCCGTCGAGGGCGGACTGGAGGGTCTTCACCAGCCGTTCGTGCCCCTCAAGATTATTGTGGGCGTAGTCAACGGTGATGCGGCCGTCGAGCCCGAGGCGCACCCGGTTGTTGGGATCCGGGAGGTCCTCGGAGATGACCAGAAAGCTCAGCAGGCGCTCGGCCACGGCTTCAAAGGCGGGGCCCGGTGCGAGGAAGGGCGGCAGATACTCTGAGATCTGCCCTTCTAGGGTCTGGGCCGACATGTACTCCAGGAGCTGGATATGCCCCATGGGGTAATCGAACCCGCCGCGGGGGTCGCGCCAGTAAAAATCGTTGACGGCCAGGGTCTTGGGAAAAGGCGCGTCCAGTTTCTCCAGGGTCAGGGAGACCATGGCGGTGAGGGTGTGGAAGACGTAGTTGCGCCCCACTTGATCCGAGCCGTTGGCCAAGCCCTGGGGATGGGCGCTGTTGGCGGAGCCGAGAAGAATGAGAGCGGTGTTCACCGCTCCAGCGGCGAGGACCACAAGATCGCCCGTCCATGTCTCCCGGCCTTCGGCGCTGATGCTGACGACGCCGGTGACGCGTTTGCCGGAAGCATCGGTTTCGAGGCTGATGACCTTTCGCCCCGTGAGCAGGGTGACGTTGGGGTGGGCCATGGCGGGTTCTACGGCGATGGTGCGCGCGTCGCTCTTGGCTTTGAGCAGGCAAGGGTAGCCGCCGCAGGTCTGACATTTGATGCAGGGCGTTGTGAGGGGCCGGCCCTCTTCCCGGTCGACCCCGAGGGGGAGGGAGAAGGGTTTCCAGCCCAAGGCTTCAAAATGGGTCTTCAGTCGCTCCACGCCGGGGTCGTTGGGGATGGCGGGGTAGGCGTAGTCAGGGTCGCCCGGCGCCTCCGCCGGATCGACGCCGCGTTTGCCGTGGACCTTCCAAAGGCGCTCAGCCTGGTCATAGTAGGGCTTGAGGTCCTGATAGGCGATGGGCCAGGCGGGAGACAGGCCTCCGGCATGATGGACCGCCGTGAAGTCGCCCTCCCGCAGACGCATGAGGGCCGCGCCGTAGAAACTGGTGTTGCCTCCCACCCAGTAGTGGATGTTGGGATGGAAAGGTTTGCCCTTCTTGTCGTACCAGCGCTCGGTGGCGCGATATTTGTTCTGGATGAACACCGCCTTGGAGTTCCAGTTGTCCGCCTCCCGCGGCAGGTGTTCGCCCCGCTCTAGGATGAGGATGGACTTGCCGGTGGCGGCGAGACTCTGAGCGAGGGTCCCGCCCCCGGCTCCGGACCCGACGATCACGACATCGTAATGCTGAGCCATAGGCTAGGTCTCCAATCGATAGGGCGCGGCGCCGGCGTTGACGACGGCCCGGACGAGGCCGTGCGGCAGGCTTCGCATCAAGGCGACGGCGAGTTTGTTGTGCCAGCCGGGGATGACGAGCAGACGACCCCGGTCGTTGCCGTCCGCTCCGGCGAGGGCCACCGCCTCGGCGGTTTGGGACAGAAGTCGGGGGGCCTTGTCCACGACAGCCTGGATACCGGCTTCTGCGGCGAAGGCCGTCTTGGTGGAGCCGGGGCAGAGGGCGGTGATGCGAACGCCCTTCTCGCGATACTCCGCATCCAGCGCTTCGCTGAACTTGACCATCAGGCTCTTGACGCCCGGATAGAGGGTGTTGCCGCCGACGCCCGGCGAGAAGGCGGCGATGGAGGCGACGTTGATGATCCCTCCGCCGCCAGCTTGGATCATGCCGGGAATGACGCCGTAGGCTAGGGCGCAAGGGGTGACCGCAAGGGTCATGAGGAAGTCCCGCTGCGCGGTCCAAGGCGTCGCAACGAAGGTTTTCGGCACGCCGAAGCCGGCATTATTGACGAGGATGTCCACGGACCGCCCAACCGATCCCAGGGCGGCGAACACCGATTGCTCGGCGTCCGGCCGGGCGAGATCGACAGGAATGGCGTAGGCGTCCACGCCCCGGCGGTCTTTGAGGCTTTGCGCCAGGGCTTCAAGACGATCCGCGCGGCGAGCCACCAGCGCCAGGTCATATCCTCGAGCGGCGTAAAGTTCAGCGAAGGCCGCACCGATGCCCGAGGACGCTCCAGTGACCAGGGCAAGCTTGCGGGAGAGCGGTGCGGCCATCAGCCGAGCTTTGGACGGATTGGCCGCAAGGTCAAAGACAATCCGGTCAGGACAGGGCCCCGGGCCTAGCTACGGGGTGCGAGCTTGAGAGCCCTCCATCGACCACCAGGGCGTGACCATTAACGTAGGAGGCCTCGTCGGAGGCGAGAAAAAGGGCCGCGCGGGCTATTTCCTCTGGCCGACCCGCCCGTTTGAGGGGATTGAGCTGGCCAAGCTTCTCTTCCGTCCCCCGACTGCGCGCTCGATCGAACAGGGGTGCGGTCATTCCGGTTTCAATTAAACCCGGACAGATGGCGTTGACCCGGACGCCGGTGCCGGCCAACTGCTGAGCGGCGGTCTGCACCAGGCTCACCACGCCGGCCTTGGAGGCGCTGTAGGGCGAGCCGCCCGCTCCTGACCGCAGGGCGGCCACGGAGGCGGTGCAGATCAAGGATCCCGAGCCGGCTTTGCTCATCACCGCCCCAGCGTGCTTGATCATGAGAAAAGGCCCCACAAGGTTGACCCGCAGAAGGTTCATCCAGCCGTCCGGGGTCTGTTCCATCAGGGACGTCAAGCCCCCGGAAACGCCTGCGTTGGCGAAGGCCACATTCAGGGCGCCGAACGCGTCCAGGGCCCCCTCCACGGCCATGGCCACGTCCGCCTCCGATCCGGCGTCCCCCACCATGGGCAGGACCCGTCCCCCGCCGTCGCTAATGTGCTTAGCCGTCTGCATCACGCCCTCGTCGCGGTCGAAGGCGAGGACGGCGGCGCCTTCGGCTGCGAAGAGGAGGGCGGAGGCCCGCCCTATGCCGCTTGCCGCGCCTGTGACCAGGGCTACGCGTCCGTCGAGCCTTTTCATACCGACCTCCCAACCGCCGACAGGACCATGGACGGCGCGGCGGTTCAGGTCAGCTTCCAGAATACCGGGACGGGGTCAACCGCGCTGGCCGCGCGTCGGCGCCGGATCAGAAGTCAAGATCGTCGTAATGGGCGGACGGCGGAAGGCCCGGCTGGCGATCGGCGAGGAGCGGCCGGAATGAGGGGCGACTTTTAACCTTGGCGTACCACGTGCGGACCATGCGGAAGTCCTCCCACGGGACCTCGCCCATGTAGTCGACCACAGAGATGTGCGCCGCCGCTGCAATGTCGCCTAGGCCGAAGCTGTCTCCCGCCAGCCAATTGCGCGCCTCAAGGGTCGCTTCGAGGACGGCGAAATGCTGGCGGAGCATCTCTCGGCCGCGCCTAAGGGCGGCGAGATCCGGCGCCCCGAGGCCCAGAAGACGCTTCTCCATCTTTTCGTGGAGAATCAGTCCGTTGACCTCGTAGTCGAACTTGCGGTCAAACCATTGCTGCCAGCGCCGGGCCTCCGCGCGCCCCGCCGCGTCTCGGGCCAGAAGCGAACGCTCAGGATAGCGTTCTTCAAGATGCTCCAAGACCGCCCGCGCCTCGCAGACCACGAGCACGGAGCGGCCTTCGGCCTCCACGAGAACCGGCGGGACGCCAGAGGGATTGAGGGCGCCGAGGCCCTCAGGCCGCTCCCAATACCGCTCGATCACCTCTTTGAAAGGGAGGCGCTTCTCCATCAACGCCAACCGGGCCTGACGCGAGAAGGGATCGAGGGTGAAATGATGAAGGGTTCGTTCGACTGTCATTTTGGGAAAGTCAAACTCCGGGGTTGGACAGACCCTGGAGGGGATGCGTTAAGGGCGCGTTTATCCCGTTGCTATGACGCCGCTTTCAGCCGCTCCACCGTGAGAAGGTGTATGTCCTGATTGCCGGCGCACACGGACCCCTCGTCCAGTCCAAAAGCCAAACCGTCGGCGGAGGAAACGGTTCCACCCGCCTCAAGGACCATCAAGACGCCGGCCGCCGTATCCCAGGGCTGAAGATTACGCTCCCAGAACCCATCGAACCGGCCAGCGGCGACCCATGCAAGATCCAGGGCGGCGGATCCGAACCGGCGGACCCCGGCGACCCTTTGGCTGATCTGATGCAGTTCGCGCAGAAAAGGCGCATGGCCGGGGCGTCCCGCAAAGGGGATGCCGGTGGCCAGAACCGCCTCCTCAAGGCGCTTTCGCGCGGCGACGCGCAAGCGCTTTTCCTGGTTCAGGAAGGCGCCCTTGCCCCGCTCCGCCCAATAGGTGTCGTTGGTGACGGGATTGTGGGTGACGCCCGCCACGATCTCGCCGTCGCGCTCCAGGGCGACGTTCACCGCAAAATGCGGGATGGCGTGGAGGAAGTTGGTGGTCCCGTCCAGGGGATCTACGATCCAGCGGTGGGTCTTGTCGGTGCCCTCGATCATCCCGCGCTCTTCGCCCAGGAAGCCATAGCCTGGGCGGACCTTGGAGAGCTCTTCAAAGAGGGTTTGCTCAGCCTTCAGGTCAGCCGCGCTGACGAAGTCGGCGGGACCCTTTCGGGAAACCTGAAGTTCGCCGACTTCACCGAAGTCGCGCACCAAGCGCCGTCCCGCCTTTCGGGCGGCGGCGATCATAACCTGAAGCAGAGCGGAGGGGGTCGTCATGGGCGGGCTTTAGAGCAGCCGCGCCCATGCGTCGAGCCTCCAGGCCCGCGCCTGCGACGATCCAGACGCCTAGGCTTCGATGAGGTGACGCTCGACAGCGGCCGCCTTCATAGCCTTCTGCAGCTTTTCAAAGGCGCGGACCTCGATCTGGCGCACCCGTTCACGGCTGACGCCATACTCGCTCGCCAAGTCCTCAAGGGTGGTCGGATTATCCTTGAGCCGCCGCTCGGTGATGATGTGGCGCTCGCGATCCGTCAGTCCCGTCATGGCTTCAGAAAGAAGCCCCATGCGCTGTCCATATTCCTCGGTCTCGGCCACATGGGTCTCGGCGCTAACGGCGTTGTCGTCGGCCAGCCAGTCCTGCCATTCGCTTTCGCTGTCGGAGCGGAGAGGCGAGTTCAGCGAGCTGTCCGGACCCGAAAGACGCCGGTTCATGGAGATGACGTCGTCGTTGGTCACGCCCAGACGCGTTGCGATGTGCGCCACAGCGTCCGGATGCAGGTCCCCTTCCTCGAAGGCGGAGATTTCGCTCTTGGCCTTGCGAAGATTGAAGAACAGCTTTTTCTGCGCCGCCGTCGTTCCCATCTTCACGAGGGACCAGGAGCGTAGGATGTATTCCTGAATGGAGGCGCGAATCCACCACATGGCGTAGGTGGCTAGGCGGAAGCCCCGTTCGGGTTCGAACTTCTTCACCGCCTGCATGAGACCCACGTTGCCCTCGGAAATCACCTCTCCGATGGGCAGGCCGTACCCGCGGTACCCCATGGCGATTTTCGCCACGAGGCGCAGGTGGGAGGTCACCAGACGATGGGCCGCCTCGGCATCCTCATGCTCGCGCCACCGCTTGGCGAGCATGTACTCCTCATCCTTGGTCAGCATAGGAAACTTGCGGATTTCCGTAAGATACCGAGAAAGTCCGCCATCCGGCGAAATCGTCGCCAGCGCATTCATGGCCATATTCAATCCCCTCGATGCAACTCGATTGAGGCGTCGCCCGGCCGGGGGTCTCCAGGGTTGATGCCGAGGAGATTAAGGTCGGTGGGAGCGCGGCGTCCCGCCCTATGCCGTAACGATATAATCCCATGTTGTTGCCGCTTTAAGAGCCAAATTGTCCAAGGGCTGCAAAAAACCGACTAGCGAGGTTGGATTCTAGGGCGGACATGTCGGCGGGCGGAGCCGTTTCAAATCGCAAGGCTTCGCCGGTCACCGGGTGGACGAACCCGAGAAGGCTTGCGTGCAGGGCCTGCCGCGTCAGGTTGGCGTCAGCCATGGCCTCGCGCACAGCCTGAGCCGGAGGGCTTGATCCATAAAGAGAATCTCCCAGAACTGGGACGCGCTTGTGGGCGAGATGCACGCGGATCTGATGGGTTCGACCCGTCTCGAGGGTGCAGGAGACCAGGGCCGCGAGGGGCCGCGCGCCGGCCTTGTCCGTGGCGAAGAAGGTCTTGCGCGTCTCGTAGTGGGTGACGGCTTGGCGTCCGCCGGCGTTGAGCACGGCCATACGTTGTCGATCAAACCGGGCCCGGCCGAGCTGCGTTGCGATGCGCCCACGCGCCGGGTCAGGCGCGCCGCGCACGAGGGCGAGGTAGCGTCGGGTGATGTCATGACGGGAGAAAAGGGCGGAAAGACCCTGGTGGGCGAGGTCGGTTTTCGCCGCCACCATGACCCCGGACGTATCCTTGTCCAAGCGGTGCACGATGCCGGGCCGCGCCACGCCGCCGATCCCTGAAAGACTCGGCCCACAATGGTGCAGGAGAGCGTTGACGAGGGTTCCGCCCGGGGTTCCGGGCGCGGGATGGGCGGCCATCCCCGCCGGCTTGTCCACGACGATAAGGTGCTCGTCCTCAAAGAGAACGCACAGGGCGATAGCCTCGGCTTGAGGCTCCGCCGCCGCTGGCGCGGGCGCGTTGATCCTGCACACCGCCCCCGCCCGCGCCCGCTGTGAGGCGTCGTGAACCCGAGCGCCGTCGACGCAGACCGCGCCGGCGTCCATGAGGGCTTTGATGCGGGCCCGGGAAAGACCGGGACCGAACTCGAGCGCCGCGACGTCCGCCAGGGCTTTATCCAGACGAACGCCGTCGACCTGCGCAGGCAGGACAAAGGCGAAGATCGTCCCCGAGGGCAGATCCTCGTCGTCGTCCGGCGCCACAGGCGTCAGCGGGGAGCCGCGCCGGAACCCTGGCGCGCCGCGCCTGGGTTGGCGCTAGCGCCCGCGGGGCGCCTGCGGTTGCGGTTGCGCCGTTTAGGCGCCGCGTCGGGTCGTGCGCCGGCTTCGCGAAGAGGCTCATACTTATCCGCCCGGGCCACCGGATGGGTGCGCTCGATGCTGTCGGGGCGGCCCTGACGCCCGCGGGAGGTCGGGGACAGGGACCGGCCACGCGGACCGCCCGAGCCGTGATCCTCGCCCGGGGCGGGGAAATTCAGATGGGCCTGCGCGGCCTGGGCCTGAGCCAGATAGGCGTCGTTGCGCCGATCGAACGCAGGGATGGTCTGGCGCGTGGTCTTCTGAATGTCCTTCAGGAGATTACGCTCATCCTCGCCTACGAGGCTGATCGCCTGACCTTTGGCCCCCGCACGCGCGGTGCGACCGATACGGTGAACGTAGCTTTCCGGAACGTTGGGCAGTTCGAAGTTGATGACGTGGGTCACGTCGGACACGTCAATGCCGCGGGCGGCGATATCGGTAGCGACGAGGGCGCGCAATTTGCCCGATTTGAACGCCGCCAGGGCCTTCTCGCGCTGCGCCTGGCTTTTATCGCCATGGATGGAGGCGCACTCCACGCCGCAGTGGTCAAGATGTTTAGCCACCCGGTCGGCGCCGCGCTTGGTCCGGGTGAAGACGATGGTCCGGGAGAGGGACGCGTCGGCGTAGAGTTCCGCCAAGAGCACCCGCTTGCGCGCAGTCTCGACGAAAAGAACCTTTTGGGCCACCCGGTCCACCGTTGTGGCGGGCGGCGTCACGGAGACCTCCACCGGATTGGTGAGAAGGTCGGACGCCAGGGCCAGGATTTCCTTCGGCATGGTGGCCGAGAAGAAGAGGTTCTGGCGCTTCTGGGGCAGGCGCGCGACGATCTTGCGGATTGGCTGGAAAAATCCGAGGTCTAGCATCTGATCCGCCTCGTCGAGGACGAAATGCTCCACTGCGGAAAGATCCACGTGCCGCTCTTGCATATGATCGATGAGGCGGCCGGGCGTGGCGACGAGAACGTCGACGCCGCCCGCAAGGGTCTTGATCTGGGCGCCGTACTTGACGCCCCCGAAGACCGTCATCACCGAGACGCCCTGGGCGGCGCCGTAGGCGCGGAAGCTTTCGGCGATCTGGGTGGCCAGCTCGCGGGTTGGGGAAAGGACCAGGACGCGGCAGCGCTTGGGCCCGGCGGGCTTACGCGACAAAGAAAGGGCGTGAAGGATCGGTAGGGCGAAGGCGGCGGTCTTGCCCGTCCCGGTCTGGGCGACCCCCAGGAGGTCGGCGCCCTTCATCAACGGCGGGATCGCCCGCGCCTGAATGGGAGTGGGGGTGGTGTAGCCCTTGGCGTGAAGAGCTTTAAGGATCGGCGATGAAAGGCCGAAATCATCAAACGAGGTCAAAAGGAAAAACTTTCAGGCGGACCCGGCCGCCACGCCGCCGGGGGCGCTCAGTCCTTTAAGGCCGGCGCCGGGGGCGGATTATTTTCGGGATGCGCCTGCGTGAACCGGGCGCGCTATGAGGCTTGGAAGAGCGAGGAGCGGGCTGGACGGTCCAATGGACGCCCCTTCACGCAGCCCTCCGCGCGCCGTCTCCAGCGCCAAGCTGGCGTGGTCTTCTGCGCATTCGCCCCTAAAGTCAAGCGCCGGCTCCACCTATCACGGCTTTGGCCACGATCTCTTAAGGCGTTTCACGTACCTCGGTCTCCTTCGGGAGGCGGCTAAACATGTCGAAATCGGGAGGAGGGCTGCGGTTTCTCGGTTTCGCCTTCGCGACCGCCGACCTGCTGTTCGAGGTTGATCAGGCGGGACTGATCACCCTGGCCGTCGGCGCGACGCGCAAGGTGACAGGCAGAGAAGGGTCATTGACCCACCTTCCCTCGCACGAGCTTTTCGATCCTTCGGACCAGGGCGTCTTCGCCGCCCTCATCCGCGCGGCCGCCGGCGCCCTTAGAAAAGGCCCGGTGCGCTGTCGCCTTAAGGATGTGCCTGGACGCGCGCCCCGTTACGCCAACGTCTACGCCTGCAGTCTGCCGCAACTAGCGCCCAATATTTCCTGCGCCCTGTCCCTCAGCGCCGACGGACCGGGGAATTTTGAGGAGACGGGTCTTCTCAATCGCGCCGAGTTCGACCAGGCCGTAGGCAAGCTCCTCGCCGGCGCGCGGGATTCCGGCCTCGATGTGGAGCTGGCGCTGGTGGAGGTCGCGGGCCTCACCAAGGCCATCAGCAAGCTCACCAAGGCCGAGGCCGATACCGCCGTGGGCGGCATCTCGGACGTCCTGCGCGCCGAAGCCCTCAAAGGCGCAGCGACGCGCCTTGAGGACGAAAGGTTCGCCATTGTCCGCGAAAAGCCGGACGGAACGGACACCCTTGTGGAGCGCCTCAGGCTCGCCGCCGCCGACGCCGGCGTCGCCATCGAGGCGGAGGCGGCCATCGTCGCCCTCGGAGGGGCCGACACCGCCCAGAGCTTAAGGGCGCTGCGTTTCACCTTGGATCGATTCTTGAAGGGCGGCATCGCGAGCGAAGACGCGGCGGCAGGCGTGTTCAAGGAGGGTCTGGACGGGACCCTTCGCCAGGCGAAGAATTTCACAGAAATGGTCAATAGGCGGCAGTTCACCCTGGTGTACCAACCCATCGTCGAGCTCACGACCCTGGAGGTCAACCACTACGAGGCCCTGGCCCGATTTGCCGACGGGCAAGGCCCCTTCGAAACCATACGCATGGCCGAAGAGCTTGACCTCATCGACACCTTCGACCTCGCGGCCATCGAGATGGTCGTCAAGACCCTGCGGATGCAAGGCCCTGAGGTTCGGATCGCCGTCAATGTGTCGGGCCGCTCGTTCCTTCGGCCCAAATTCCTCGACCGCGTTCTTGAGCTGGTGGGCGCAGACGCGCGTCTCAAGCGCCGTTTGATGTTCGAAATTACTGAGAGCTCGGCCCTGGCCAACCTCGACCTCGCAGACGAGCGCATTCAGCGTCTACGGCGCGCCGGGTTCGAGGTCTGTATTGACGATTTCGGAGCGGGCGCCGCCTCCCTATCCTACCTGCGGCACTTGACGGTGGATGTGGTGAAGATCGACGGACAGTACGTTCGCGAGCTGAGCGGGGGCAATCGGGACGGGGTGGTGGTGCGTCACCTGACGGCCTTGTGCCGCGAATTGCACGTTCTCACCATCGCCGAGATGGTGGAGTGTCAATCCACCGCCGACGCCCTCAGGGAAATTGGCGTCGACATGGGTCAGGGGTTTCTCTTCGGCGCGCCCCTGGAAAAAATACCGCCCGCCGCCGCCGTCGCGCCTGGCGTGCGTCCGGCCCGTCGAAAGGGTTCGGTCGATACCTGGGGTTAGACGCCTTCCTAGACCGGGTTTGGCGCGATAGGCTAAGATGATGCAGCCCATGCCAAGACAAGCCGTTCTTGCCGCCGCGTGCGTCCTTGGTCTGGCCGCCGCGGCCGGGGCCGCCCTGGGCGTCAGCCACGGGGTCACCCAAGCCAATAGCCAAGGCGAGGACGCCGGCCCCATCGTGCCGGCGGTGATCCCTGTGGCTTCGGCCAAACCCATCCTGACGCCGTCGCCCACTCTAGACGAAACCGAGGTCCGCAAGCTCGCCCGGGAGGAGGCTGAAGCGGTGCTTGCGCGCTCGCAAAAAAAGGTTGAGGCGCAGGACGAGGAGGACGACGCCGCTCAGACCGAGCAGTTGACGCCGGTCACTCCCGCTGCGCCGGCGCCGCCCCTGGGCGCGCATCCGGCTGCCACAGGACAGCCGCCAACCTGACGCCGTCTGCTCGCCCGCCTAGGGCGTGGACTCATAAGCTCTGAGCCAGAGTCGTGTTGAAGCGAGCAGGACTGCGGCGAGGAAGTTGCGGGCCAGTTTGTCGAAGCGGGTTGCGACGCGGCGGAACTGTTTGAGTTTGCAGAAGAAGCGCTCGACTTGGTTGCGCTGGCTATAGATGTGCGGTTCGATGCTTCTTTTAACTTTCCGCTGGCGGGTGCTGGGGATGCTGGGCTTGGCGCCGCGGGCCCGGATCAGATCGAGCACCGCGTTGCTGTCGTAGCCGCGGTCGGCGATGACGTGGGTCGCCGCTCCCAGCCCGTCCAACAAGCTGGGCACGGCGGTCATGTCGGAGGATTGTCCGGCGGTGAGGATCAGGCGCACCGGTAACCCGTCCTGATCCACGACCGCGTGGATCTTTGTGCTCAGTCCTCCACGAGAACGGCCAATGGCGTGATCCGGACCCCCCTTTTTCCACCGGCGGCGTGCTGGTGGGCTCGGATGATGGAGCTGTCGATCATTTGCATCGACTGCGGTGATCGCGCCGCCAAGGTTTCGAACACCCTCAGCCACACCCCCGCTCGAGCCCATCGGTTGTAGCGGTTGTAAACGGTCGTATACGGGCCGTAGCGTTCGGGCAGGTCGCGCCACGGCGAGCCAGTGCGAAGCACATAGAAGATGCCATTGATCACCCGGCGATCATCCACCCGTGCCACGCCTCGCGGCTTATTCGGCAACAACGGCTCAATCAACCGCCACTCAGCTTCGCTCAGATCGTACCGCGCCATCCCAGGGCTCCTCTTAGGAGCCTTGAATCAAGCGTCGCGACCACACGCAACCTTTATGAGTACAGGCCCTAGGCCGGCGCGTCTCAGGGAACGTTGGACGCCAAGGTCGCTCGGCTCGCCGCCTGGGTTTGAGCCTTGAATGCCGCCGCCGCCCGCTCGGCGGCCGACTGGGCGTCAGGGGAGAGCTGGGGGCGAATGGCGCGGGCCGCGGCCTTCGCCCCGTCGTCGCCCGAGATCGCGGCGACAAGATACCACTTATAAGC
>Ga0209208_10004324_pt1 | contig 20204 bp, 17 predicted proteins | sample S1TSphfallax_3_FD_187694 | JGI IMG/M metagenome (GOLD analysis project Ga0209208, IMG submission 187694) | Host-associated microbial communities from peat moss isolated from Minnesota, USA - S1T2_Fd - Sphagnum fallax MG (SPAdes) (version 2) | ecosystem: Host-associated > Plants > Peat moss >...
AATTCAATTCAAATCAAATCAAAATTGGTTTTAATTGAATTGAATTGAATTCAAGCCAAGCAACGAATGTAGAACCCCTACCCCCCTTGCAGGGGTGAGGCTTTCCCTATGTGAGGAACAACCAACTAAAAATTGGTATGAACAAGGGGAATTTGATTGTTTAATTAAAACAAAGGATTGTAAGAGTTGTGGCAAATGTTGATGCAATGTGATTTTCACCGAGTGCTTTGAATGTCAAAGTGAAGAAATTCAACCAAGCACAACTAAATTTGGCAAGAGTAACTATGACTCCCTTAAGGTAGTCAAATGCCTCGTCATCTAATTAGTGATGCACATGAATAGATTAACAAGATTGAACCCACTGTCCGTACTACTATCTAGCAAGACCACAACCAAGGGAAGAGTCAGCAACAAAAAAAGACCTTGTTGAGCTTGATTCCAGTTTAACTTTGTGAAAGAACTTAAGAAGTGTAGAATAAGTGGTAGCTCATCTCAATGTGCACAAGTGAATATGACTATTTTTAATGTTATTTTACTTATTCGATACAACCAAATTCAATTTGACTGAAATCTCAACAAGAACATTAACCTTGTTGAATTTAGAGGAGAAGAATATTGGGTTAAGTTTTAATTCACTTCAATTTAAAAATTTGAGTTGAGTTGAATTCAGTCTGAGTTCCATTCAATTGAAGCTGGATTATACAAATTCATTCAATATTTTCATTCAAATGGAACTTAATTCTTACAAAATCAACTCATTTTTTTCATTAATTCATTTTCACTGGTAGTTCAGAGCAATGGAAAGCCCAAGTGCATAATAGACTTGCTTATGTCAGCCATTTAGGTGTATTGAAGTGGACCTAAATCCAGGGATCATTAAGGCCTAAACATCAAGATTCACCATTTTGGTCTGACTTTCCCTGAGGATTTCAGAATCCCTCATGTTCAGGGGTTAAGAAAAACCCAGTGGTGCATGCCAACAATAATCCCTGCCCTCAAGCTGTGCTTCACTTACTGATTTAAAGGATTGTCAACAATGAAAAAAACCATGCTTTGAGACACACAATGCATGTCAAAAAAACATTTTGACAATTCAGAATCCTCCTATTTTTAATGTTCTCATCTGCATTCTCGACATAATTGGATTCACTTGTATAGCCCATTCTGGGACCTCAAAAAGGTCCTGGGTTTCAAACCCAGTGGCTGTGCTGGTGAAACTCCTGGCAATCCTCCCCCAATGAGCTTGACTTGGGTGGTGCTACCAGCTTGTCAGGTTGAGTCTGCTGTTGTGCTTCAGAAAAAAAAATCAGATCCAACAACCAAAAAAATAGAATTTTTTTGCAGTATTGCAGTGATAAGGAATTGATGGATCCTTGAGCCATAAATTTGATCAGGTTCATCAACACTCAGCAGCACAACACTCAATAGGAACCTTGAATTTTCCCTTTGTTGGGGATGAAACCAAATCACTGTTGTGCAGGTGTAACCAATGGTTATACATGTGCATATATTATAATCAGCAGTACCAGATTTTGTTGAATTCCATTCAACTGCAGATAATATATGTTCATGTAGTATATTCAAGCATGATCAATCCCCTCTAGTTACAGTTCTTTTTCTTTTTCTTTGGTGACATTTTGCCAAATTTTGACCTGAAAAATATGATTTTGATCTAGTCAAAGGATTTGTCATGGAAAAAATGGCCCAAATTCGACAGATTTCAAAGGAGAAAAAAATCCAAATCACAAGATTTTATGATAAGTTTCAGTAGGTAGCCAAGGATATGGAAAGATTCTGAATTTTTTCTACTTTCATATCTAGTATGTAGCCAAATCTGGGTAAATGATCTTATGGATGATCGCCACTTCAGCTACATCACAAAATTGAAAAATACAGCCCTGCCTAGTTATTATATACCCGGGCCAATACATATTTCGAAATGCAGGGTATAAGTTGCTCAAAAGCATACTTTTGAACACATTGTAGGAGATACATGTCTTTAGGAATGTAATAAGCATTTTGTCATTTCCCAACTGACACCTTTTCTTAATGTATATTATGTTTTTCAAAACACATATGTCTACTAGTATGATTAAATATCTTCACTTCTCTTTGCATAGTAAACTTTAACCCTAAACCTTAAACTTCTCTAATGCATACTAAACCATGAACATTGGTCTTTATTTTCTAGTATGGCCTATGATTGGCTGGCTTGAGGGGGAGGAATGTACACACAAAGTTAGATCTCCTTCCAAAACTACATTTGGTTTGGGGAAGTTAAAAACAAAACAAGTTTTATTCAACAGATGGTTGTTATATACTTTCAAGACATAAGATGATTTGCAAGTACCTATTTCCATGTAAACAAGACAAAATAAAAGGAAAGCATGATTTGCGACTATCATGATTCATATGTATGTTTAAAAACATTTGATCATATATCATGCATCAATAAACATGTTTTTCAAATGCTACACCACATACATGTATATTTTAAGCTTGGATGATACATTGTTTACATATATGCCCATGTATAGACCCTTATTTTGAAACCAGTATGAGAAGTTGGTTGGACCTCTTTAGCACTGGTCATTTGATGTCCTCCCACCACATCAAGGACTAGTAATAAATCGAGACACACATAAGACCTATAACATCAACAACAACGAAAACCTGTACACTATAGAGTGTTGGTAGCTGGGGTGGAAATAATGGATCACATTTGCAACTTAGAAGTTGAGCATCCTAGGTTGAAGATAATGTTGGGATGACTAACCTCTTGAAATAATACAATGGCAAAGTTCCATAGAACCCACCTATGAAAGAAGCAATACCTTTGGTGTTGTTGGAAAAAGGTTCCAATCACACTTCCTTCATGGTTGAAAAGAGATCCATAGAACCCATATATTGAAGGAGGCAATTACCTTTGGTGTTGCTGAAAAGAGGTTCTCAATCACAATAAGTTCATGTTGAAATGAGATCCATAAAATTCAACTATAAAAGGAGGCAATAATACCTTTGATGATGTTGAAAAGAGTTTTGAATCCCATTAACTTTGTGGAGCTCAATGTGAAAAAAATTCTTAAAATACTTGGTCATGATATAGAACATCCTAGCATTTATTGAACATCTTGCATTGATTCTCTTGCAAAAGGAGGTTGGAAAGTGATCCTTATTTATCACCATCATCCAAATGACCAAGATTTTCAATTGCCATTCAACAACACACAAGATGCCCTAGCTTACCCCTCTCTTATTGATGAAGTTTGTCTTAAGTGAGCAAGCATGAAATGCATATGATGTTTTCTGGAGAGACATGAATGGGTAGCTATGGATTGAGACGTTTTGAGGTTGGGTTGTGGATTAGGTTTGGGAGTTATTATAATAGCTTGGAATTGAGGTGGTTACAAGCAGCAGAGCGTTACTTGTGACCAAGCTGCACTTTTTGTTGCACAAGATTCTAATATCTCAACATGACCATTTTGCCTCAGATCCTTCACCCTTTATTTGTCTCAGTTCATATATGTGCAAAATTTGTTCACAATTGTACTGGGAATATGATTCACAATTTGTTTTTGGAGCTTGTCTCCCATGCTTGAATGCCTGGTAATTTGTAACTTCCTGGTGTGATTCACATATAAGGGTACCACTGTATAGAGTATTTTTCAGGCAGAGGGAAATATATTGTTGAGACTCGCAACATTGACTTCTGTATCCAGCTGCCTTCATGAGGATCCTGCATGAATGCTCAAACCTGACAGCCCTCACATCCTCTACCACTTCTAAGAGCTCAGGAAAGCTGTCAGTGGGCACAGAGCACTGAGTACAAGCCCTCTAAGCCGGGCATCCAAAAATGCAATTGGTAGACTACCAGATGGCAAAATTGACAACAATTCTTCAGATGGGCGTGCTTACCAGGTGCAAGCAAAACTCTACATAAAAACTCTATCACCATAATGGGAGGATGGTGATAAAACTTTCACAACTATCAGACTGTGTCCCCATGCCAATTGTAAAATCAGTAGCGACAACATTTCAACCATACCTACAAAACTGGATTGGTACATCTGCCACCCTTGGTCTCTTGAAATTCATTTGTTCATTCAGAAGCCAGCTGCTACTGACATCCTTCCTATTCTCAAAGACACCACTTGGGTGCCACATCCAGAAAACCATTTAACATGCTTTGCTCTTCTATGAAATGAACTCCGAAAGAAGTAAAAATACACATTTAGGGCTGGTCAAACTTGAAGAGTTGAGATACCAAAATTTCCACCTGAATGGTACAAGGGGACCACATTGTGTGGCATTTTGTATTGATGCACAAAGGTGTGCATAAAAGTGATTGAGATCTAATTTAAAAAGAACATCAAAACATTTTGTTGTTGCTTTGGTTGTCAAAACCACTGATTTTTCACAAACGCTCTTGGGTCATGGGGTTTTTCTTTTTGAGCCTAGAGATGATACCAGATGTGGGCATCCTCCTCTACACCTACTGGATCCAGGCATTCTCTAATAACAAAGTACCTGTCCTCTTCTACACCTAGTACCTAATCCAAGCATCCTCTTGTAACAACAAAACTATCCATCTAAATGTACATGGGAGAAAAGTGCACATTAAACTACACAAATCCAACTTTGAAATTGGGGCTCCAAAAATTATCGGACACATGTTCTGTTGGCTGTAATCAATTGTAATCCATTGGGCACATCGACATCTAAGCAATTCTTAATGTACGGAACCACATCAAACACTGATCTTCCATCTAAATCTACATCATAAGGGCATGTGAATGTGTTGGCTGCAAGCTGGTAACACGTATCCATTGATTGGGCTCTCACACAATCACTCTTGCTGTCTTTCTGGATGTCAATAAACCAAGGAGTAAGTGCACCATAGCCCTGTGCAAGTCCACCAAAAGTGGAGAATGGCGTTACAAACAGGTGGTCAGAGAGGCTGAGGCAAATGATTTCTGTGAGCGCTTGCACATCTTCCTCCAAGCTAAATGTCTGTGTATTGTCATGCGTGAGCTGGATAAGCCCAATTGCCTCCCCTGTTGCAGGTGGATTGCGAGTGAAAGCCTCAGTCATGAAATCATACAGCCCTTGGAAGAGAGATGTGATGAATATTGTGGTGACATTGACCTTGGGATAAGCAAGATCCTCATAAGATGCCCGGGAAGAAGCTTCAGAATTCAAGGATTCATTCTGGAGCTGCTTCTTCACACATACAGGATTCCCACCTGGTAAGGGTTTTATTCTCCCAGTCATATTTCCAGGGAGAATGCCATTCCTCACTGCACATTCCAACACCCGTTTATTCACCATGTTGTGATGTTTCCAGAACTGGTCCCTACCTTCTCGGTAACGAACCTGTATACCAAATCGGTGATCAGCATTCTTCAAGAACACATGATCTGCTTGCTGAATCCGGCTCCACACTTCATCAGAAGGTAACATTACAGCCCGAAGCACATGAGTAAGGGCCATTCGATCCGGGAAGAGCTCCTCTAAAACCATTCGAAACATGGGAATTGAGAAGAGCTTTGGGAGGAAGTAAATGCATCCATCAAAATACAACCAAGGAATCTGACTCAAATAAGCTTGCTCCGTATCACAGAAGAAGCGATTTCCAGGATTTCCAGGATGACATGTGTAGGAGGGCGGATCTGCAGTTTGAACACCATAAGTCCAGCTTTCCAATACATCATCAGACTCCCCCCCACTTCTCGCACGGCCTATTTCCTCATACAATTCCTGACTTGTATTCCATAGCTTCATATGATTCTGCCATGGCGTAAAAAGCCCTATGGGATCAACAACCCATGATGAGCCTTCAAAGGGCTCACACATGATGCTAGGAACCTCAGTCGCAGTGGGAACCACAAAAACCCGTTGTGTCAAAACAGCATACATAAACTCCGATGCCATTGACAACACCTTGTTGCCAAGACCTGCCCCTGGAGGAATTGCACCCACTGCAAACTTGCAACCACTTGTGTTGCTTCGTGTGAGAAAATATTCACTCAGATTGCCTGGACCCACCTAAGTTTTTTTGTTTTTTCAGAACCACCCAAAACCAAGCACAAAACTACTGTCAGACAAAATCCCTCCGAGAAAACAAATCAAGACCGAAGAAACAAAGAAAAATCACAAGAAATAGAAGAGCAGCTCTCTCTCTCTCTCTCTCTCTCTCTCTCTCTCTCTCTCTCTCTCTCTCTCTCATACCTTTTGAATGCAAGCGCGGTGAAGCTTCTCGTACTCTTGTAAAACTCTCTGCCACTGTATGTTAGGCTCCACGTCGCGCACAAACTTCCGTCTCGAGTACAACCCTGGAAGCTCACTACGACTGCGACAAGGATTCAGCTGTCGCCATTTCTCTCTCGCCTCTTCCCCGAAAATGTCAGTGGCCCGGTCCTCTTGTCTTCCCCCTTGTTCGTCTTCTTCCTTATTATTCTCCTGCTCCTCTTCCTCCTCCTGAGGACTCATCCCTTCTAATGCCATCCGAGTGGCCTCTTGGATCTTGCGAATCAAAGAATCTACATCAGGCACAGATTCTACCTCGAGCTCCCGAGGCACCAGATGATCATAGCTAGTCTTGACATTCCTAACAAATTGAGCTGATGGTTGCACCACCCAGTTGAACAAAACCAAACCAATGCTGAAGACGATGATCACAGCAATAAGTCTCAAAGGTCTGGATCCCTGCACCCAGTCCGGTACTTGCTCAGAGATCTTGGGTGATCTCTTCTTCATCTTGCCAGCAGCAGCAAAAAAACACAAGTCTGCTTGCTTACTTGCTTGCTTGCTAGAGAGCTACTCCGCTACCACGCCACATGAGCCCCCCCCCCCAAAAAAAAACTCCAACATCAAAATCAACAAAAACACAGGAACCCAGCAAACCGCTCCGACACCATCTCCAAAGCTTTCTACAGTTTCTGAGATCCTGATCCTGCTCCTCGTCCTGCTCCTTCAAGATCTTTCTGCAAAAACAGGACCGATTTTTCACAAACCAACCAAAGAGTTCTTCAACTTGAAGTTTTTGTGTCATCGAAATGCCGAAAGAAGGGGAAGTCGCACGACCCCATCAACCGCGGGAGCAGACGGATGAAGTCAGAGGCACAAACACGACACGCTAACAGCGGCGGCACCCATACGCTGTATTGAGGTTCGCAGCAAATCCATGGAGCCATGCTGTCAACTGGGGTATGTACCGCGTCAAATTTTAGTGCGAACTGTTGGGCCCTCGCCCACCGATAAACAGTAAAATATGACATACTAGGTCTATCGTTGTACAGTGAGGGAGCATTTACATGTCACATGTACGCCAATGACCATGGTCGGCAAATCAATTGCAGTCTATGTGTGGCCAATCCCTGTGACCAGCCAGCCACGAGCAGTCATTTTCTTTTTAGGATCTCCATCATATCCTCACTGAGAGAAGCCCATTTTTCACACCTGTATGTAGTCTGCATTGCCCTACTTATTCACCTCTCCTATTTCACGTCTCCTATTCATTAGATGAGGTGCCTCCCAATTTCAAACTTTTACTTTTTGCAACAAACCCATTTGACTTGCCCATCACTCCAAAACAATGAAACTATGGAAGCTTCAACAAATAGAACCTACTATTTTGAAGTATGAAGTTCCTTCCCTTTGGCCCACCTATAGAGGTGAAAGGAGGACAACATTTGTCAAAGCATATGGGATAAAAGTGAGGTGCTATGGAGAACATGTTGGGGAACACATTGGGAACTTGGGGAACATATTGAAAACCTGATGAGAACCCATTGAGAACTTGAAGGGAACATAGTGAGAACACATTGGGAACCAGGGAAAAAAGGAAAGCACCTTGAGTGCATGCTTGGGCCTTCCCATTGGCTGCATGAAATTTCTCTTCCCAGGAGAGTCGGTCACCATTTTTGGCTAGGGCTAATACCCCGGCCTACCTATTCACACCATCGTGGCACCCACAATTCAATGTATCCTATGCAAATTTTAGAAGTCAAAGCACATTTTTCATACCATTGCCATGATTATTTCATCCACATTTTGGTGTAAAAGTCATTTTATTGTTGCCATTGGGATTGCTTTAATATATTAAATATCAAGAACCACATCATAGTCAACAAAAGAAACGTAGCTCATAAGTATGAAACAATATGCAACTCAAGAAATAGGGCAATATAGTGAGGCCTAGTTAGCCATAGTGGTAGGTTCTTATAATTCAAGGTGCAACTTTCTTACACTTAATCAAGCGGTCTCCCTCAACTCAAAATAACTATGCATTGTAAGCAAAAGTTGTTGTAATTGTCATTGATTTGATTGAGAGAGAGGGAGCTTTGTTGAATTCAATAGTTAATGTTCAAAAGAAAACAATGATCATTGACCCAAGTTTAAACATACTTTGTATCTATTTTATTTTACTTTGAAAACATATCATTCTATGATAATTAGGTAGTAGTGTTGGATTGGTATTAACTTTAAATTTCATATACCATATTGGTCCAAATAAGGGATATTTCTTGCATCAATGACCAATTTCATACTTTTTTCAAATGGCTTTTCAAATTTTGGTTTTCCTTTTTTAGTATCATTATATTCTGTAGTTGGGAAGGTAAAACCAAAAAATTATCAAGATAAGTTTTGTAGTAGAAATTTGTCTACAATAAATCCATGTGAACCAATAATGTTCATTCAAGGTCAATTTGTATCATTTTTCAAACAAGTGAGCTTTAGTAATATTTTGTTAAGTATATTTGACATCCTTTTCTTTGAAATTGTTACAACCAACACATGCATTTATAAACCAACTTTTGTATATCATAACCAAAATGTAAAGGTTCAATTTGCAACATTTTAAACCAATTAAGATCCATGGAAAGGTAAAAACTCATTCAATCTTAAGTTATGAATTAGGGATTATTCTTAATAAGTCAAGAATGCTTAAGTTATCAATCTAATGTCACCATAAAAGAAAGGGGAAACATTTTGTTCATTATATAAATCCCAATTGTTGAGCATACAAAGATTAATGCGTGTTACTGAGGTTTTATAGAAATGGACAGATCTGCTTCAAGAATTACTTCTTCATCAAAACACTTGCAAACATCTAATCATCTTATTTCTATGGACCACAAAGGATCAATTTTGCTCTTGATTTCTTATACCCAACAACAAAACTACACATAAACCATCTCAACAACTTCAAATGATTCCTCTCAGAGATTTGACAGGGATTTAAAGCAGGATCAGTCAAGGTAATATCTTCTATTCTCCAGTATCCCCTTCCCAAAAACCCCGAAGCTCCCATAACTACAGCAAGTACTCTCTCCTTAGGATGGAACAGATTGTTTACTCATCATCTCAAAATCCCCAAAGTTATCACACATGGCTCCCACACAACCACTCCAAAAATCCTTGACAGAATCATCTTCTCCCTTGTGTTGGTCCCTATAGAAAAACATACCAAACCTCTAGACCTTTTCTTGACTTTTGGCCTAGTGTAATCCCTAGTTGTCCTAAAGAAGTTTTGTCCTTTGCATCCTTATCACCCCCAAAATCCAAATCCTACATACACTTCTAGTTTTCCAAAAGTCTAGCCACTTAGCTTTTCTTCATCACCAAAAAAAACCCATTCTTTCTCCTTCAACCTGCATCAAATATGCTCTTCATAACCTCATCCCTTCGTTGTGCAGAAATCTTCTTGCCAATCTCCTTGCAAAAGCGTGATTCACAAAACTCTAAAAGATTTTCATTGAGTAATAGGGATTGCACTCCATCACTGAAACTAACTCACCAAGCTCCCTTTGTCATAACCTGCAAAACAACAAAACACACCAAAAACAGAAACACATCATAAGCAAATTTTTTGACACTATTGAATCACCGTGTTACCAATAGTTCAACCACCAAGCTGAATTAGGGTTTGTAGCCTTCATCCACGAAAAACATCTGACATTGTTTTTAGGTTACACTAGTCTCATGGAACTTTCACCATGTTAATGGTGAAGTTGAAATGTCCATATTCACAATGAAATACCAAAAAAACAGATAGATCATCAATTACTTCATTCCTTCATTGTATTGAAATTAGAACACTAAGCAAAGATACATGGTCAAGGAACATGGATGCTTGTGGTGGCATCACCATCATGCTACCACCAAGATTAAAAATCTTAGATGTTGTGATAAAAAATGGCACTAAAACATGTATGACATACTTAAAAACAATTTCATTGGGTACAAAACACCCAACATATTTCATAAACATTATTAACCCTTGAGTCACAATTCTAACTTAATGGCCAACATATTTCAATGTTTTTTTTCAAGTTGAACTTTGCAATAATTAAGCAAAGGATTCAAAACATTTATAGATTGATCAACCATTTAAACATACAAATATCCAACATGGAGTCAAATTTCTCACACTCTAGAAGAAAGACTAGTTGAGTAGTTATTTGTTGAGTGTATTCGATTCGCAACTTCACAAGATTTTAAGTTTTCTAACTTATGCATTAAATAGTTGCAACTAGTATCTATGAAATAAGTTGCACACACATTGTTGCACAATGGGGTTTTAAATTTCCATAACCACCTATGTGAAGTCACTTAGAACATGGGCATGCAATTGCAAACACTAATGACAATAATAGAACTTTATTAGATTAACAAACTCTAGAAGGTTTCTTTTTTAAAATCACCTTTCTTACAAATCTTATGTTCATAGGTGTCTTGAATTTTCTTAGTAACAATTCAATTTCTATTGACTAGCTTCATAAGTCAAAGCTTTAAATTTGAACTTTGCTTTGTATCATGACAAGTCAATTAAATGCTAAAAATATTTTGCAAATGTTTTTATTAAGTGATGCAATGCCATGAACTTCATTGTAACAAATAATGATCCTTTGCAAGTTAGAGGTATTTGCCATGGGATGACAAATTATGCAATGCATAACTTGATGAACAATAATGTTGATGTGGTCTCAAACTCAACTTCATTCAAAATGGAAAAAAAACCCAAACCAAAGAATTTTGGTGATGGGACACCCACATTGTTGTTGATTGCTAACAAGTGCCACAAACTTGCTTCCCAAATAACTTCATCATCAACAACCAAATATGGTGAGAGACTATCTAAATGTCACCATCTCAATCAATCATGAGCAATCTTTTTTTTTAATTTGGCCTTTTGTAAATACCTTTGCATCTTGTGCAATATACAAGTTCAAACCCATTAGTAATGTTTATTGCATTCAACATAGTAGACAAATTGCTTTTCAATCCCCATCCTTAAATGTGAAAAATGTGAGAACTTAAAGCAAGGGACTATTGAAATGCAGCCAACTTGGCCATTCATTATAACAATCAAAAGCAATCATTTTATTAAATCTTATGTAGATTTACAAGCCCAAATGATTTTTATTAACCCAAATCAAGAAATAAATGTTGAACTTCATCCAAAATATACAATGCATGCCACTAGTGTAGTTGCCTTTAAAATGTAATTTTTGAATCCAAATTATTAGCCAAAGTTTTATACATTTATCTACCTATTTTTTTAAGACACGACTCTATGATAATTAGTAATGAGGGAGATGTTAAGAATGTTGGCATGCAAGTGATAAGATTTGTTATGCTAAAACCCCAAGTCTTTTAGCAAGGTAAGTTAGTGTAGTTTTTGAAAGAATCACTCATTTTACAAAGTTATCATTATTTACCTATTTATCTTGATGGCACTTTGAAGGTAAGGTTGACACTAAAAGCATATATGTGGTAAGTGTTGTTTTTAATATTATTTTAGTGATAATATCATTTGATCTCACTCATAAAACTTTTTAAATACAACTTCAAAATTGATTTACCATTTAGTACTTTACATCTAGGCCAATAAAAAATCTCTATAAATTCACTATAATGAATTTATTTGAAAGGTTTGAATATTATTATATCATAAATGAAAAGTTTGAAAGTGAACAAAGGCTTTTATGGCATTGTGTTACTCAAATCTATCTATGAAGCAAGGTAGTTTGTTTTGTTTTGTCATGTTAAGATCTCCCAAACCATAGCACTTCTTGCAGCACTCTTTGTATCTTTATGAAGCAAGGTAGTTTGTTTTGTTTTGTCATGCTAAGATCTCCCAAACCACAACACTTCCTATAGCGCTCTTCATATCTTTATGAAGCAAGGTAATTTGTTTTGCTTTGTCACTTTGAGATCTCCCAAACCATGGCACTTCATGCCATGCTCTTGGTATCTTTATGAAGCAAGGTAGTTTGTTTTGTTTTGTAAAGTTGAGATCTCCCAAATAACCACACTTCATGTCACACTCTTGATATTTTGGGAAAGCCTTCAACAAATAGGGGTGCATCGACTTGGTTTGAGACTGTTTGGAGCTACGATGAGGAAGCTACTGGTTGTCAAACCATTTTCTCAATGAAAACTAAATAAAATTGAAACTGAAAACTGCATTGGAATTTGGGGTGTTCTTTGTGTTGTTGGAAAGCCCTCAATGAGTCAGATCTAATATGGTTTTACTTCACAATTTTCGGAGCTAAGGGGTGAAATATATTGATTTTTGAGTGTATTTTGCTGCAGGAAGTTCAAACAAATTGCAAAAATTGGGTTTGGAAGGAAAAATCAGTTGAGCCATCAATGTGTTCACACTTGGACCAACAACACAGACTACACTAGTTTAATATGAAGAGACCTATAGCTTATTGTGTTGGAGATGCACAAAAGTTTATTCATTATAATAATCCACATTTTAAAAGTAATTTACTAGTGTTGAATGATTAGAAGTTTTGAGCCAGTTCGTAATCAGGTTCACAGTACTGTTACTGTCCTGGACCTTGCAAACAGCATCCTTGCTGCACTAAAAACCTGGACAACCTCTCCTGTTTCATTACCTACTAACCAAAGGGAATGTTGTTTCCCTCCTTCTTTACATATGTACTAACTAGTTTTCTAGCAGGCAAGCACTACTTTTTTCCAAAAGATAATGTCAGCCAAAGTGTACTCTTTTGTGAAGTGGTCCCCTTCAATTGGTTGTACAGCTCTGGTGCTACACAATCTCAGGTGTCTGGTCCCATTTAGCCTAACTGGTTTGAACCCAACCCAATTTCCAATCAGACTGATTTGAATTGTGAAGGGTAAAGCCCCAGGCCACAGGCATTCTGTCTCCCTTCTGTGGGCCCAATTCAAGGGCTTCATCAAGAATAGAGACGCACTCCAAAAGAATTTATTGTGATACCCAGTCATGAAAAAAGCCCTGAACTGGAACCTAAGGTTTGTTTTGTTTCAAACCAGGAACATGACAACAACAATTTTTCAAAGGTAGACTAAATGAAAGAATTTTTTTTGAAACAGACAAAACTCCAAACCAAAGACCTTTTAAATCAGGAAACAGAGATTCCCTCAAATGAGAGGGGGGAAACAAAATTAATCAGAACCGAAGCCAAAGGTTTTTGTTTCAAACCAGGAACCAGACAATATTGTATACGAATTTAAAAATAATCCTAAATCAAATCAATCAATTTCTCCATCAATATTCAAAGTAGTTGATTACTAGTCAGTACATGCGGCTGGCTCTGGCTTGCTGTTTCTGGAGTTGCAGAAAACAGAGACTGATAAGTTACACTTTTGCAAAAGACGTGCAAGGAAACCACGTGCACTAGCGGTAGTGAATACAGCAGGTTCCCAACGTCCTAGGCGGCACTTGGCCAGCCAGGAGTTGCCCTTTCTGAGCTAATCACTGCAAGCTCATAGGAGGGTGGTGGCGGAATAGCCCTGTTTTTTTTAGCCTCATCCTGCTCATCAGAGCAAACAAAAGGTTGAACCCTTAGTTAGCAAGTATCTAATCTAGGTTGGTGTGTTTTTTTAGAACTTATCTAGAATCTAGATTGTAGTTTTTTAGAAAGCCATGTGCAACTTAGATGAACTTTCAACTTAGACACAGCTTTCGGTTTGTGTGTTTACAAAAATACCTAGGCATCCAAGTTGTCCCACTCCTCCAAAATGTTCATAAAAAACCTGCTATTTAAGAATTGTCATGATTCTTTCATATTCAAGTAATCATAGAACCATGTAAGTAGTCCAAGAACCATATGTGACTCTTCTTTGAAATTTGAAGAAATGCCCAACACTAGCGAATGTATGTATATATTTTGTATTGTATTGCATTCTGTTTGCATTTTTGGGAATGTCAAAGTTGAACTACTTTTTATGTAGGGTAAAGCTCTTGGGTGAGGAAATTACTGGAATAAAGGCTCACACAAGGTGAATCCAAGCACAACCTAATTCCAGTAATACTCAAGGACTTTACCTGGCATAAAGAGCACAACAACATTATTTATTGTTCGAGGTCTTTTGATTTCTTTGCATCAAAAGGACTTTTTAAGAGCACAGTCCTGTTTAAGATTTCAAGAGGAGGGTCTTACTTCAGATTTTTAAAACAAGGTCCTTATTAAGATTTCAAGAGCAAGCAGGGGCCTACTTGCCCACCATTTAAGAGCATGGTTCTGTTTAGAGAGTAGGAACCTTTAAAAGATTTCAAGAGCAGGAGTCTATTAGCTCACCATTTAAGATCAGGGTTGTATCATAAAGCAAAGACCAAAAGGTAACGTTTGGGTTGAAGAGAAAACTGAAAGATATCCACACGTCTTGCAAAGACATCTTTAGGTGAAAAGATTTAAATGGAGCTAGAATTTTACGTTGTTTTTAAAAGCCTGCTTTGAAAACATAACGCCCACTCAGGACGAGGTAGCAAAATTACGCAAGATAACGTGCCGTCGAAATACACTTCAAAAACAGCTTCCAGGTCTCTAGTCTTTACCTTCATTAAAGGGTTGGTCCATCAAGTAATGTACCTGCTTGACATACCGACATTTGGACACTCACATTTTTGGTTTCTCGTGTGATTATGTATAGCACCATCTAATTGTTTTTGTTTTGGTAGGGTATGTACATGCTCATTGCTGATGATGTACCATGGCAGGGCCACCCTAGGGTACATTCATGGCGTCAAATGTGGCAGGGTGAGAGGCTGCTCCATCAAGTGGTACTTAATGCGTTTGAAGATCCCCTGACGACCAATTTAGGTGAGAAAACCAGTTTGGTTCCCTATATTTTCTCCTTGTGCAACATTTCCATCCTGACTTCTAATTTTAGATTTCGTCCCCAGTTTCACTAAAACTTCAGCTAAGTACACCCAGTTTGGGCTACTTAGTGGATAACTTTAACAGAAAAGGCTTTTCAACGATTTTTGGTTGCCATTATCAAAGCCAAAGGAGCTGTCAGAGGAGAGTGGAAAGCAAGGAGGCATTTTGTGTAACTGAGAGGAACAAATTTCTTGGCATCCATGAGAGATTGAAGGAGAGGGCTTCACACAAGAGTAAAAGAAACACATGGCAGGAGATAACAAAACTTATACATGAGCTAGCACTTCATGCTCTACCACCAAAATGGTGCTTCTCTGTCATCCAAGAGTGCAAGCAAGAAAGACAAAAATTTCTAACCACGGTGTCCAGCAGTTCCAAAGATTCAGTAGCATAGCAAGCAGGTGTAACAACAAACCAACTCTTACTTTGTGTTGAGGGCAGACACAAATGACTGAGTGACATACAAATAAGGGGTGCAGAAACATGCCACTTGGATGACCACTCAAATGTCCTCACTCAGCTGTTAATTAAATCCACCCACTTATCCTAATTCCAAGCAAAAGAATTGCATGGGCTGGAATACAAGGTGATTCTCAGCAAAGACTTTCAATCAGCTTGGATCCAAGATGACTCCCTGTCCTAATCATGGCACATCAAAGAAATCTCAAAAAGCAATTTGACTCTCAGCTGTGAGATACCTTATCAGATAGCATGTGAGTTTATGGAATAAACAAATAAACCTACCCAACCACTTTAAGGGAGGCAAGAGCCTCTTCCTCTTGCTTAGAGATGAGAGCATCTATAAAATGATCCAGGCCTTCCCCTTGCATAATGTTCTCTATGGAGTGTTGGGTGATGCCAACACGGTGGTCAGTTACCCTGCCTTGTGGATAGTTGTACGTGCGGATGCGCTCTGATCGGTCCCCGCTGCCAATCTTTGCCAATAAAATAACATGACCTCATGTGTATCAGACAACCAGCCTGAACAAAATAATAAAGAACATTGAGGAGGAATGTAGCCGAGCTTTGGAGCCTTTGCATGCTAAAATCTTGTGGAATGAACAAGTGAAATGATGGTACTGTACTTGCACAGTGGTGCTTCTGACAACTCCTAACTCACCTGCTCCTGTCGAAGCTCTGAACGCATTGCAGCCTGCCTGGACCTCTCTCTTTCATACAGCTTCGCACGCAAGATCTTTAGAGCCTTTGCTTTGTTCTGTACAGGGACAAAAAGCCGATTCCCTTCATTAGAGAGTGCCTGAATTGCCCATCACAAACTGGCACAATATTCCCCTGTTTCCATTGGACTGTGCTGGAAGTTACTTGAAAACCACAGATGTACCTGATGCTGAGAGCGCTCATCCTGAATTGCTATCACAATGCCTGTTGGAAGGTGTGTGATGCGCACAGCACTACTGGTAGTATTGGCATGCTGACCCCCTGCCCCACCACTACGATATGTGTCCAGTCTAATGTCCTCATTCCTCAAATTGACATCCACCTGTAAATACATGGAATGAATCTCATGCAGCTAAAACTGACTCTCCTCTCTGTACTTCTTTTTTTCAATCAGAAGGTAAGAGAACAAAAGCTCAATCCCATGTCAAAACTGTTTTAGTTTCCTTTTCTATATCCATTCAGTTGTGTGCCCAAACCTCATCAGCTTGTGGAAGAACAGCCACAGAGGCCGCACTAGTGTGGACTCGTCCACTCTTCTCTGTTACTGGAACACGCTGCATCATGGTGTGCACTCCTGTCAGTTACCACATGACAAGCAAATGGGAATGCTCACATAAAAGATGCAGAATGCAGACAACAGCAGAAAGCAGGTGTCCCTTTAACACAGACCCTCAGGACTTGTCCATCCCTCTACAAAATTTGACTCAACTCTTCACCAGAACATACCTGGACACGGTGCACACCACTCTCAAACTTAAGCTTCCCATAGACACCATCACCTGTGATGGATGCACTTGCTTCCTGCATGACCATCATGCTCAACACCATTTAATAAACAAACACATCATAGATGCTCTGTAGTCATGAGGCCTCTCAGTTTGGCAGACTACAACAGACAACTCATTCCAGTTTAAATGATAGAAGAGGGACTGTTATGTGTTGTACAAACCTTGTAACCCCGCATTTCTGACTCTGTAATGTCCAATATCTCAAAATTCCAAGAATTCTTCTGTGCAAAACGTTCATACCTGTTGCAGTCAGTAGATCAAACAGACAGTTTAGGTTCCATTCTCATTTAGGATAAACATCTCATAAAGCAGTTCTCATCATCAACAGCAATCAGTTAATTTCCTTTCTAGTGTGCAGCTTCTGCATCAACCACAGAATAAATTTTTAAATATGAAAAGCTACTTCTCTTTGACGAACCAGAAGGATATTGAGAAAGAGAAGTGAAATGCCTGTACAAGAACTTACATTCTAAAGACATCCATAGCAAACAGTGATGCCTCTTCTCCACCAGTACCTGTCCAAATAAAAGGATGACAATGAGCTACTAACCAGAATTGGGCAAGGTAAGTATGGGACAGAATGCTGCAAAGGTTAATCCCTCTGAACCTGTCCCTGTCCAGAGATCCAGATCTCCTCCTGTGTCTTGTACTAAGTGTTTCCAGGTCTGTAGTCTCCTCACTTTCTCTGTCTTGCACTGGAAACTTGATTTACTAGAAATACTATCATACAGTTCAAGGGAAGGAACCACACCAGCCCGGACCTCCAGGATGCAGCCCCTGGTGTCAGCATCATCACTCGGAAGCATGAGAGAGAGAATATGCTGCAGCCCCTCTGTTTCTTCCCTCGAAGCCATTTGCAAATCATCTGCAGCCATTTGCCGCATCTCATCATCCTCCGCAGCATCATCAACCAAGTTCTTCAACCCCTCCATTTCCTGCTAGAGGATGACATCTTAGAACTTATGGATACATAATATATATTGTCACATGAGATGATTTGGTGCACCACAAGTCTGGTGATTGTCAAGAGCAATCATGCTTTGTGAAAATCTGAAATCAAGATCCTTCCAACTTTCTATATCAAATATTTCTTGGATAAAACAATACTAGTCAGAGTCCAGCCTGGTCCTTACCTTCCGCTTCTCTCGCAAGGCAGCAATGCATCGAATGGAGTCCTCTAACCTACTCAGCTCTTTACCAAAGCGCATTAGCTCATCCGGGGCTGCTGCTGGCTGTCTTCACCCAAGCCCAAACCCCATTTCTGTTGGAATAGCTCAATTTTTTCCCTGTTCCTATCAATAGTACCGTGCTCATCTTCCCTCTCAAATTGTTCACAGAAGGAATTTTAATTGATGGACAATTCCAAAGATGGAAACACTGCGTAGAAATCTTTCATGCCCTGGTTTGTTTCATAGAACCCTCTCAAGATTATCATCCATATCTGAATTGATGCAACAAGATTTAGCATAGACGAAACTGAGAAGAACCTTTGCAGTTTCCTTTCAAAGCAATCCTGGCTATATCAGCAAGACACAGGTAAGAGAGTCTAACTACCTGCGCCAGAAGCTGGTTAAGGTAAGCATAGCGTCCTTCAATTGCCACCATTTTTCTCTCCATAATCTTTAACAGATCCTGTGAAATAGGTAGCTGCCCTTCTGCCATTTCAAAGGGATTTGTCAGTGGCCAGCCAACAAGAGCAACCGGACTGACCAAGTCCTGACAACAAGTGTCTCAGAACCCTCTGGGTTCACGAATGGATGATATGCAGTAACGTCTCATCAGACAGGAATTCACTATTCCCGGTAAAGTTCTGGATGCATCAAGAGGAATGTGAATTCGAAAATAACAGTTTTCGCGTTGGCGAAGCCACTGCCCCCGTGCCTATCGGTGTTGTTTGTCTCAAAAGGACAGTTCAACAACCCAGTTTCCGTTCTCGGGGATGACACGGGGGCTTCACCCAGGGTTTTGCAAGAGTTCACTCACCAGATGTTGAGAAATGCCTCCACATATGACGCATACGCCCTGGAGGGTTCTGTAATATGCCTTCTTCATGCGCGGTGGCAGGGTTGAAGGAGGTAAAGCTAGCGGCAAGACGAGGCTTGCAGGCGGAGCAAATGACGCGCAAGCACACGAAGGAGTTTCTTCCTACAAGTCGCCTCATTATACAAAACTCACGCACATTACTCTTGCTTTCCCGATCAAGACACAAATACTAAAAATTCCCTTCTCCACAAACAGACCATCAAGATTATTGACAAAAGATATTGCACAGAAAGTCTTCCGCTTGCTGCTCTCTTCCTTCTCTCAACAACCTTTCTGTTCTTCAATGGCACCCTCCCCGCCATGGCCATGGAAGCAGGGCTTTAGGTTTAGGGCAAAGGTCATATGGGACGCAGGGTCTTAGGTTTAGGGCAAAGGACTTATGGGAGCCAGGGTTTTAGATTTAGGGCAAAGGTCGTATGGGAAGCAGGGTTTTAGGTTAAGGGCGAAGGTCTCTGGGAAGCAGGGTTTTAGGTTTGAGGCAAAGGTTATACATAATCTCAACCCATTTTCGCCTCAACTATATGCCATAATCCAGCTCCTTTCGCCCTTTACCTAATACAGAACCAGCAGTTAGAAAGGTGGTTAGAAAGGTGTTTTTTTCTTTCTTTTTTTTTTTTTCAAAAAAATTGAGAACCAAGGTTCTATATCAATATCAGGGTTTTTTTTTTAATTCACCCATGTCATGTAAGTGCGTATACACCCAAGCTGATAATTGGCAAGTATATGTAACAGATTCTAATACCCACACAACACAGGTGAGAACATCGTGCAAATAGAACATGATAACTCTTTTGTAATACATAATCTTCTAGTTTAGAAGACTATTTAGCGTAATCTTCTACCTTGGAAGATTATGAAATATTATTTTGTGTCTAGAAGATTATGAACTGCCATCCAAGTGACATGGTAATTTGAAGAACACCAACCTTACCCAACCTACTATGACTCTTTATGTTAACATAAAAGTGGCATAATCACAAGAGAGAGAGAGAGAGAGAGAGAGAGAGAGAGAGTCTAGTGATGGTTCTGAAAC
>Ga0209208_10004325_pt1 | contig 20199 bp, 14 predicted proteins | sample S1TSphfallax_3_FD_187694 | JGI IMG/M metagenome (GOLD analysis project Ga0209208, IMG submission 187694) | Host-associated microbial communities from peat moss isolated from Minnesota, USA - S1T2_Fd - Sphagnum fallax MG (SPAdes) (version 2) | ecosystem: Host-associated > Plants > Peat moss >...
AAAGGCAATTTATATTACAACTTTTTAAGCTTAAGTTTGAAATCTAATTTTTATTAAAAATTAATATCACATGTGTCATTGAGCATATATTTGTAATATATATTGAATGAATTTTGAAATGGAAAAGTGTACACCTTCTTTAGCTTAAGTCTGAAATCCAATTTTATTTTTCAAAACTGATTTTTAAATTTTTTTTGAAATTTCCAGTGAAAAAGCTACTCAAAATTCAATTTCCCTCCAACCTTAGATCTAAAAAATTATTTAAATTTTTTCTTGAAATCACCTCCAACAAATATGCTTATCAAGGGCTTTCCAACAATCCCCAATTTTCTTTCGTATTTTAGTTTTTATTCTGTTTTCTTTAATTTTTTAAATGATTCAATATTTAGTAGGTCATGCATAGTAAGTCAAAACATTACAAAATCACCTTGTTGCACCCCTTTTCTCTTGAGGGCTTTTCAATCATACGAGATGAAGCATTGTGATTTGGGAGATCTCAACATGACAAAAGACCAATAAATTATCTTCATTACTTCTAGTGACAACAAAAACGAGGAACTAAGGTTTATGGATGAGTTTTTGGAATTTATGATACAGTCGTGCCTGGACAATTCTTTTTTTTAAATCACACATGCTTCATTTTCAAGCCTAATTACGTCACTCCATTCTTAATAATTATTTCTTTTTTTACTAATTTTTTAATAACTATCTCTTTTCATACTATTTTTAAAAAATAACTATTCTTTTTTCTTACTAACCACCTCCCTACTTTCCCCCTACCCATGAACATGTGCAAGTCATGTTCATGATATTTACATTAATTCAAATTTAATTTAGTTTAAAAATTGACATAAATAATGATGAACTATTGAAAACCATATAAGAACCTAAAAAGAAAAATAAAATAGTGTGCAAAGCAACACAAAGCCCAAGTAGACAAATGAATGACATTTGATAATTAACATTCGGAACGTAGCACATATAAATATAAGATTTACTTTCTTTTTTCTCTTTCCAATTCCCCTTCTTGCTTCTCGATGTGCTTTCTGGTTTGTGAGGTTGCCTGGGTGAACCAGCAGCACCTACTTACATTGCTACAATGTTAGACGAAGTTAGATCCCAATGGTTGTTTTGGGTTGTTCTTGAATAATATAATCATTCTCAGGCATTTCAAGACGATCACTAGGTTTTATCACAAGTTTTGATCGTTGTCAGTGCCAATTACACGAGAAGCGTGTTACAAGCAAGGAAGGAAAAAAAAAGGATTTTTTAATTTTATTTTTTTTAAATATATATATATATATATATACATTGCACTTGACATTGCTCAAAAGATAAAGCTACAAGTCAAGTTGTTGGTTCTTCCTGGCCATTCACAGACTTCCATAACCATAAAATACATGACATTAGAAAGCTAGGGTGAAACTTCGGAGCACAACCATTTCCTTGTCTCACTCCCTTGTTTTAGTGTCGTCTTGTAATAAAATATGGTATGCTTTTAGAATCTTTTGGAAAGTAAAATTTCCGAAGATATGGGTTGCTTTGGTTCCCCCTCAATTGTGAGGCTAATTTTGGCTTTTTGTGGACCCTTCCCATGGGGGGGGGGGCCGGGAGGGCGTGGGGGGCGATCACGGATCACTCTTTGTAAGAGCAACTCCAGTGGTTATTAGTACATGTCCCTGCAAATTAAAATCAGAGGAAAAAAAGTTGAAACATGTGGGTTTGGCTCAGCAAAAATGGTTTTGGGCTAACATTGGTCCACACTTTGCTGAGGCTGGTAATGAGAATTGCAAGAGAAGAGTGTAATAAATATGATCCGAAACCTCCTCCCTGTTCCTGATTGTCCAATCTTAATGATTCGTCCAAGTGGTTTGCTATTAGTACAAAGTCGTCTCTCACCTGTTTGCAGCAATCCCAGTTTTAGTTGTATTGGGGGTGTTGGAAAAAAGTAAATAACTAAACTTGGATGTGAGAAATAATTTGCAAGGTCACATACTCAGCACACCATTGGATTGGATATGTTCTACAAGCAGCACCTCCATCCATCAGCAGTCAAAAGTGGGTCGGTACATCACATTCTGGATGATATTGTTGTCATAGCGGCATGAATATCAATCTCCTACTGTCAAAAACTGCTCTTGGAAAGCCTTCATTGGGGGAGGGGGATTTGATGCATCTAAAGGGCATTTGGCAGCTAGCTTTCACTGTATTTCAGCAATCCAAAAAGGTTTTTATGCAATGAAAAAGCTCGTTCTGTCAGGTATCATGGTTGCAAGTGCTTTTAGACCAGTGTTGGCAGGTTCCTTGGTGAGAAGTTCAGTTGACGCGTGAATGGAGGCTGAAAGCCAGGATAAGGAGTTTACAACCATAATGCCCTCTCAATTGGGAGCCTTAACCAATACATAAAACATCATTGAATTCTTTGTTTAATAACAATTATTTTCAAATTCAAATATCACCTTTTCCAAAGATACATTATGTGTAGTGTAATAATCCCCATTGATCAGTTGAAAAAGGTTGTAATAGTTTCACAGTTCTAATGGTCTAATAAACAAACTTCCACAAAGTTAACATTTAAACATATCTTTTTTTCTAGGTTAAAATTTGAGAGATCTTGAGTTCAAAGCCTCAAAAGCCAGCTCATGATTTATTGTACATATATACAAGTTGTAATCGACTTTGGAATGAATTTTTTTAAATGCCTTGGATAGATCAATTCAAATGGAATGGGGTTTGAACTAAAAATATTTTGTTTCTTGTGAGAAATTAACCTATAAAAAATAACAAATTATATATATATAGAAAATTATTGCTCCAAACTAACTTTAATAGACCTAACAATTGAACCATGTTCTCCTCAAATCCCATGATTCAAAAAATTGCTAGTTCATAGCTAGTTCAAAGAGAATTCCTGACCGGACAATGCTTTTCTTTTTTACTAATCTATCAAGCATTGACTTCAATATGTATTTTAATTCACCTCTTGGGTCTGTTTAACACCACTAATTTGTTGGGCCCTGCCCCCACAGGGACAGGGACTATCGCATTCGATCCAACTTTTGGAAGTTTTAGCTTATTAAAACCAGTTTTGCAACAGTTGAACCGGTTTCTTTGGTGAAAGTGTTTAGACTGTTTAAATTGGAACAGATATTTTTTGGTGTTCAGAGTGTAGATACACAGTCGGTAGATTTACAACATCTAGTCTATTGGCAGGGCCACGGTGTTTGTGACGCCTTGTTTTCTTCACACTTAAGCCTCCTCTACCTTCCACCTTACCATTCTTGTCTTTTATGTACTCCCAAGTGATTGTCAACATTACTTAACAATTGAAGATGCTAGTCTATTGTTGACATTTGAGAGTAAACACTAGAAACCAAATGAGGTTCAAAGAGAGAGAGAGAGGTGGGCCTACGCTTGAAAAGGAGGAACCTTACAACCACTTGAGCACCAAAACTTGAACCACAAGATAATAATCACAATATTTGTTTATAAAACAAGGCGGTGCTAAAAGCCTTCCCAACTTCCAAGTAATGAGAGCTTCAAGATGCCAAAACCGACAAAACATTTTGTTAACAACCTTTGATCAATCAATTTGTGTGTTAAGTTGTGTTAAGTTGGTTTTTTAAAACATCTAACGTAATTTGAGCCAAGACTTGAACAAAGATCATGGGCTCATATGGATTCATCACAACCCAATGTATGGAGCATTATTTTCTTATATAATAGTTTTTTATAACTCTTTGTGAGAATTACATTGAAATCATAAAATTCCCAGAATTCTCAATTCCCAATTCCCAAAGTTAAAGACATTTATCCCAAGATCTTTTCAATGTTGTATGGAACTCTTCAATTACCCACAATTTGACATTCCAAGGCATAGTTGTGCTTGGGATACCCAAAAGGAATGTTGTACTAGGGAAGGATTTCAACTCACAAAATTCAATTGTCAACTATATTATTTCTTTTTTTTATCATATTTCAAATGTGGTGGAATGACCAATAAGTCTTCTAAGTTGCAATATACACAAGGTGCTCAATTTTTAATGTTTTAAGATTTTAAAAAATATAACGTGCCTTAATCACATCGCCTATAATATGATATAGTGAGCAACACAAATAAAAATATGTCAAATTGCACCAAATTTGAACCATAAATAGAATTTTTTTTTAAATATCAAATGCCCTAAAAACATTATCATCTTCATTTTCAATTTCTTAATAAATGCTTGGAAAATGAAAGTTTGGAATACACATCAGCAAAAGGACTATGAAATGACAATTAGTTTTGTATTATATGAAGCATATAGAAAATATGTAAATGTAAACTACTGCAAAATACAAAATTGTTTATGAAATATTGAAATGTTTTCAAATTCACTTATATTAAATTATGCATATTTAAAACTAATTTCTTTACATTTTTAGGCGTACATAATCTTAAGTCTGGGTTCCTTTCAAGGCACGCCAAACATGACTCTAAACAAACCATGTTGGGAATGGTCACAATTATTTCTGGCAATTTGTGTATAGACTTTTCAAATGTTCATAAGTACCTAGTACCTTGGCTGGTTAGGAATTAATTAATTACTTTTAAAATTGCCAAAATTTTTGAAAATGTTTCCCTACCATACCAAAAGTCTGAAAAAAACTTGCAAGCACTCTAGCTTCAATATATAGTATAATGCCCAATTGTAAAATATTATTATTTTTAATATAAAAAAGAATGACAAAAAGAAAATTATTGTTATTAAACACCTTACTGCCTAACTAACCTAGGTCCTACAATTTCAAGAGAATTGGACATAGAAGCCAAATATATTTCAGCCCTCATTGAAATTTGAGATGTTTCTAAAGAGACCAAAAGCATTAAATAAAGACAAGTTTTGACCCTTAAATGACACTTCAAATATTTCAAGGAATCTCAATTATCAAATTACAAGTTATGGCATTACAAATCTAGGACTTCCCCTCTAATTCCCACAAACTTCCACCTTTGTTCTTGCAAGTGTATCATTCTTCTTGGCCCATGCCATTCTTCTTTTTTAGTTCAAGTTTGATTCCATGGTCTTGCCCTAACCGTGGTTTAGTTGCAAGCCCAGACATTAGTGTTGCACCATAGGTCACAATGGACCAAGAAAATTGATGCAATAATGTCATAGTAAGTAGGTAGGTTTGGAATTAAACAATTATGACAAAAAAAACTTTGGACTTTTGAAAGTTTATAAAAAATTATTAAGGTGTACTTAATAAGTAAAAAATTCAAATTAATTATGATTTAGCGTATTTGCCAAAATCTTACGAAAAGACAATATTAAGTTTTCCACAATAAAATGACAAACAACCCTCCCTACCTTTAGCGATACTAATAATTTGAAACATTATAATGGCTTTCCAAATGATGACATGTCACCAAAATCACTATTTGCATCTTGGGTCATCCATTGGTTGCCTACTAAGATAAATAGGTTGATGATTAATGTTTAATGTATTTATCACTTTTGTTTCAGTCAATCCACCTTTTTCTTTATGGGGTTGGAAGATAGAGTTTAAAGGATTAAAAGGCACATTCATAACCTTTTAAATTGTTCAAAATATATCCCTTTTTTAAGTTTAGGTGGTCCAAAATGAACCCAAAAATTCCCTTCACACACATGGCAATTGATGAGAGGTTATTTCTACACCATAAACCTAATAATCGTATGTTAATCAATGGACTCTACCTCCTTTCATCATCAAGATGGTTGAAAAAAGTAGCAACCAATTTTTTTAAATAATTGTTCATTTTTAAACATATTGTTGAGATATATTCTAATTTAGGGCCTGAAAATAAATGGTAATGGGTATGAGATCATCTCATTTACCAAACCCTTATGCAATTTTTTAAAATTTTATGGGCATCAAATGGCTATTACCTCACCAATTACATCAATGTTCTTGAGTCAAATGTATTCCAACTAACACATTTAGCTAATAGTTGTGGTATGATGTTCTTTTTATCGATGTGATCTTGGTGTTCCTCTTTCTCATAATGGTCTTATGTTCTTTGTAATCATCATGGTCTTTGTGTTCTTGATCATTGTGGTTTTATTTTCCTCCTAATTGTCATGGTTTTGTGTTTCTTTCAGTCATTGTGATCTTGTGTTCTACAACTATCTTAATTGTGTTCATCTTATATTTTGATTGAGATTCTTTTACTTTATTCTTTTACTTAATCATTAAAAGACAATAACCTTGTTATTCACCACCTTCATGCTTATTGTCTATCGTATCTTTAAAACCATGTTATGCATCCAAAATTCATGTCCTTGTACCTACATTGATCTATTCACAAGCCTACTTGAAAGCTCTTGTGAAATCTATCACCCACATCCCTTACAATTATTAGAATCCAAGTTGCAACAATTAATGTTTTAATGCATTTTTCAACAATTCTTTGAGTTGTTTGATCTACTACAATTCTAAGATGCACTATTCTTTTCAATTTTTGATCTTCCCATCTATCACCAACCTACCTAACAATTATTAGAGTCCACATTGCAACAAATTATGCTTTAATGCATTTTTCAACACCTCTTTGAGTTGCTTGATCTTCTACAATCATGAGATCTATTATTTTTTTCAATTGTTGATCCTTCCTTTCCTTTTAACTTCCTTCTCTAATTTCTTCTACAACTACGTTGTCCATGACTTTTTTCCTTAAGATATTGAAATATTTAACAAATGTCACAAAATTTGTATCATATCCTTATTAGGGTTTAGAGTTAATTTATGAACAATTGCATGCCCTTTAATGTGACAAACAAACCCCCATAACCAAACACCCTCTTTGGATTTGTTGGTGTTGTTTTGTGATAATGAGTCCAACCCACCCCTAAATCAAAATTGCCTTTGAAAAATCATTTACATTTTTTCTTAAATTGTTTCAAAACACACCCATAATCAAACATTCAAAACTTGACTAAAAATATTTTCCACCTTATTTGTTTTCAACTATATGTGCATGAAAATGTGTTGGTCCTCTCCCATCACCAAACATATTTAAATAAATGTTTTTTTTTTCATATTGACTTTTTCCCACACACCAAAACAAGCTACTACAACCTTTGGCCGAATGAAAGCAGGAATAGGTGGATAGTTTGGACTTTCACACTTGTAATTTTTATGGATTACATACAAACATAAAATTTAAAGCCATATTCAAAATTAACATTGTCAATTTTTTAATTATTCATGTTGTCATAGATTTTAATGGGAATCATCATAAAAAATTTGGATGAATTTTAAAAGATTATGGACTTGTAATGGACTTGTGAAACGACAACATTACATTTGTCACATAGAAAAAATGAAAAATGTGGACTCAAATAATATGTCAAAATGTCATCAAATTGTTTTTTAAAAATAAGGCATCATCAAATGAATAAATGTTTAGTGAAGTGCATTGAAAATTTTTCAATATATATATTTTAAATTTTTTTAAGTTTTAAATGACATGATTATTGTAATTTTTATATTTGAAAGTCCTTTTCACATTAAATTTGTAATTTTTTACACGTATTTTTTTATCAATCACATGTTTAGGGATATTCATGGGTTGGATTATTAATATTTATGATTTAAAGCATAAGGGTTTAAAATAAGATTTATGGTTTGATAATTGTTAAACTGGCCAAAAACTTGTTAATGTTAAATTATGGACTTTCAAACACCACTTTTGAACCTAACCATGCTTTCACCCTACCACCACTAGAGGGGGAATGTAACCCATTAAATGGTTTTTATTATTTTCTAGGAAAATGTTAATAATTTTTTCAACATAAGGCTTCTCATAATTTAATATTAATGTTTATCTGAGAAAAATATATTAGAATAAATACTTGTATTGTTTAAAATGTTATATAACTTGTGATGAAATATAATTTGAGTAAAAAACATTTGTGGATGATCATTGGTGCATTTAATTTTTTTTAATCCTAAAGCTGTGTTTTAAATAGAATTGACAAGGCACGAAAAGTTGTCTTCCACAAAAATGTTGGCATCAAATTGTTTTTCAAAAGTTTGGAATTGAAGGTGTGTTTTTTTTTTTATAAACAAAATTTTGCAATGCTATCCAAATTCGGAAACATCCATAGGAGGATTTAAACCTATTTAATTACAAAAGAATCTTCTTAGGCATATTAGTTGGGCAAGGGGCAAATAAGAAACAAAACAATGGTTGGTAATTCTTCAAGGTATTGGAGGTTTTTTTTTCCACATAAATTTTTAACAACTGACAAAAAAATAGGAAAGAAAACAATGCCACCATGGTGTTTTATGCACACTTGTGAATGTACATTGCCACCCAATATATAACAATTTTGTTTAAAGATTGAACATTGTGTTTTGACTAAATCAATTTTTTTTTTTAAAAGCATCATCCAAAGACATATGTCAATTATAAGCAATCCATGATCATTGCAATATATTTATTAAACAGATGTACAAGAAAAAAAGAAAAAGGTATCATAATAATTTTCTTCTATAAAGTCTCGAATATCTAGTATCTAAAGCGGGGTGACCTTTAACATGTTGTATCCATGTCTATTTTGAGTAGTTTGTAAATCTGAAATTAATTTCCTTTCTTTACAATCACAAAAGTACTTTTTATATGAAGAAAAAACAATTTTCAACTCAAAACATTCCTTTAAAGGTCTTGTAGGATTTAGACTTTGACCTATGTACATCTTTTCATTTTGTTTACAAGTGATGGTGTAAACATGATGTATCATGTTTACTCCTTTTTTGCATTTTTTGACAATTTTGGGTTTGTTGAAGTAGAAGTAGTTGGAACAAGGTGAATGGTTTGGACAAAATTTTCCACCTCTTTTACAACTTTTTCTTTCATGTTGGCCAATAGTTTGTTGGTTGATTCAAACATCAAGTCCCACCACAAGGTTGGATTTGTGATGCCATAAGTGAAATAAAATGTGTTCATCTGAAAAGGTGTTAAGCTCCTAGGTATTGCATTCTTCAAGAGTTATTTTGCTTTCTAATTACTTAGGTTCTATATATCTCTAGGATCAAACTTCAAAACTTCCATGAGAATCAAATGTTGACATGTACACATGAAAAATAAGTTGCATATGAAGAAATCATATACAATATACTTATACTTAATGAGTGGTGGGAATTGATTTCTAAAACAAAAGCATGTAGTTTAAAAAATATTAATTTACCACTTGCAAGGTCATCACCATGTGTCAATATGAAATCTTGTTGTTTTGTTGCCCACTTCTTCACAAACTGGTTGCAATCATCAAATGTTACGAATTTAAGAAGATTGTTGTACTCCTTGAAACCTGCATACATTAGTAGATTCTTTTGGCCTACGATCCGAATAATTTTCCTATTCAAATTGGGTTTTTCATGTCTTTCTTTTATTGGCAATTCTTTTCGCAATTTGAAAAACAATGTTGAATAATTTATCATCGACACATTGATGTTGACCTTGTATGTTGACTTCCATTTGCAATGCCCCTATGAACATTGGCCATTGATGATGCACATTTTTTATATTCAATTGTCATATACTACCAAAGAAAGCCAATGAAACTAAAAGCAAATGATCATCGCCTTCATACATATGAACTCATACCAAATTCGTTGCATGTGTCAAACAAAAGTTCCATGAAATTCAAACATTCTAAGTATGTTCAACCGCAATATTTACAACATTGAAAGTTGTTAGTATTTCTATGAAGATTTTTGTTTGTTTTTCTTGTGTCCTATAACATTGTTTGGAAAAAAATAGTTTTCCATCAAAGACTAAAAAACAATTGTGACTACTAAAACAGAAAAGAAATTTATCCAATGATAAAGGGAGGGCTAAATCTATTCCTAATTTAGAATAAAAAAGAAAAACATCATATACTTGTTCACCTCACTAATGGATATTCCATTGTCCATCACGACGATAACAACCTTGTTTACATACAAACTTCCTTTCAACCATCTTTGCTTCCTTGATGTTGTGACTATTGTACCTACTTTTGGTTGCTTATGTGACCCAAAATTTGCATACATTTCTTTGTTTTCAAAGGTAGTAAAGAGAATCACAAACACCCTTATGCAAAAAATGTGTGAAACTACATGTGGAAACATTTATTAAATTGTGAATGTAAGAGTTATTGCATTTGCATGGGATAATTAACTATCATCTAAAGCTATTTTGCATCAAAAGTGTGTAATAACAATGTTGCATGACAACAAATTCCACATGTCATGTGTCATTACAAAAAAGATGGTCATTCAAAATTTGACAACATGTTGTAAACATCGGGCCTACAACATAAATGGAAAGTAAAAAAAAAGGAAAACACTTCTCAGCTTTTAGTTTGCTAGGTAAGTGAGATCCTACTATACATTCAATTTTTAAAGGTACAACTTGAAATAGAATTGTGTAGTTGTGGCAAGTTGTAAAAAGACAACCATTGTAAAGATTTTTTTCAAGTGTATGAGTTGAAATGGAATCTTGTGTACATGTGGTAGGTTGTAGAAAGACAAAAAATGCAATTTATTTCATGTTTAGAATAACTTGATTACCTTTAATGTGTTGTGTTTGTTTGTTCCACATAGAAGCATGCTTGCAAATTGTTTGTGCATCTTCACTATAATTTGGCAGACTTGGTTGTCAATTTTATGTGATTTAAGTGGTTGGTTTTGAAACAAGGACTGATCACTGATGAAAGTCTTTGTGATGAACATGGTCAAAGGGTGGTGGGTTTTGGGTTTGTTTGAAGTTTGCTAAAAGCCCAAGGACTTGGAAGTTGGATGTCAATTTTTGTTAAAAAGACCTGAAAGACACTTATTGAGATGTATGTTGAAGCTTTTGGGGCAAGCTTGGGCAGTATTTGATTATGTTAATGTTGCGACAAATGCATAATTTTCATCAAATGTAAGGTTTTTCATTTTATGATAAACACATGATAAGTAATTTTTTCATCCTCCCTTTCATTTTAGAGTATGATTTGTAGTCTTCACATTGTATTTGCCATTGAATAGATTTTTAAAAAATCAAAGGTCACTAGTCTTTGCTATAAGACAAGGCTTAGTCACTAGTTTCTACAAATGGAATCAAACATTGTTTCATTCTCATCTTTCTATGATCATGAACTTGTGTTGTGTCATATGAATAAGTAAAATTTGTGCAACACTTGTAGCTATTGTTATCCACCATCATATGGTGTTCATTTACATATGTTTACTTACCTTTATTAAAATGTGAAAATTGTAAATATATTCTAATAGTCATTCTTATTTAACAACTGATGATAAAAGTTTGTTTACATGTTTCAAATTTATATTTTCTTTGCATGCAAATCTTAATCGAATGACAAACAAGCAAGAAAAAAAAATTGGGCTTTTAAAAAGTCAATTATTAAAGCATTGAATGGGTTGCATTCTCTTAACAACTTCGATTTAAAACCATAGGAAGGCAAATGTGTAACTTGTTAATGGTGTTTTTTTTTAGTGGGCAAACATCTTAAATGGGCAATAGGAAATGAAACATTGGGTGGTACTTATTAAGGCCATCATAGGTTTCTTTTTTATTATTATTGTTGGGCATACATCTTAAATGGGCAACGAGCAAGCAAGAAAGAAAAAAATGGCCTTTTTTTTTTCAAGCCAAAGGAGGCTTTGGTTTCCCCCTCCTTTAATGTAGTTCTTAAGGGCTTTTTTTCTTTTATTTCTAAAGGTAATTTCCACTTTTTACTACCATTTTATATGAAACAAAGTAACGTCTAGTATTTTTTTGAGGGCATTAGAGGCTTTCTTTTTGTTATTCTTGGGCACATCCCTTAAATGGGAGGTGGGCAAGCAAGAAATAAAACAATGGTTTGTATTTCTTAAACCTTACCCCTTTTTTTTCTTCCTTAAGGTCATTTTCACTTTTTTTTCAGGCCAAGGGAGGTGTTGGTATTTTAGCTTTTTAGAATTTGTTCATCAAAATGAAATATAAACAACATATTTATGATTATGTAAAAAAAATTGTGTTCAACAATTTCAACCATATGATCATAGTTGGCATTCAAAAAATAAAATTTTCAATGATTAGACAAGTTTCAATTTAAATACTTTTACAAAAAAAAATGTTATGCATTATGTGGATCTATTAAATTGAGTCACCATATTGAACATTTCAAAAATAATAATAATATTTATAATAATGCAATTTCTCCTATAGTTAAATACACACCATATAGAATTGCAAATTGCATAATGGTTAAATGCACTACAAATGAAAATGGAACACTTATGTTTAGATGCAAAAAATGTGATAAAAATAAGCACAATGCATATAAAACTTCATATATAGTTTCTCAATCTCCAAATTACATGAATTTGATGTTATTCAAAAAATGGTGTTATTGGTAAAGTTGAAAAATATGTTATTCGATATGAACTACAACATCGTGGTTCTATTCATGCTCATGTCATTTTGTGGGTCAAAAAAGAAAATGTTGAAGGCATTGGAAAAGAAATTATTGCATTTGTACCTACAATATTAGATGCAACGACAAATAAGTTCATAGAACCATCAAATAGTATGCAAATTTTATTGTATAATTAATGGAACGTAAATAATTACATAATTGTCACAATCCATGCATGTAGAAAAGAAATAATAATCAATGCAAATTTGGATTTCCTTATTTACAACATATTTCCAAAAAATCAACATTAAATAATGTGTCAAATAGATGCTTCCCGACAAAATGTGAACTTTGCCCTAAAGAATTACCATTATATCTTATAACAAACTTAGGTAGGCCATTTGACCGAATTGCATTTTCCTTTGTACCTTCCGTATACTTACTCACCTCCACCTTCATTCTATTCACACCCAACCCTACCCCCCTTGCCCATTCTACTCCTCAAACCCCAATTTTGTGGAATGTGTTTTCCAATTTCCTTGTTAAAGATTATCTACTCAAATGTACAATCCACTGTAGGACGAAAAGGGACTTACCCTATGAACTTAAGGACTTTGCCATCATCACCTTTGATTGGGGTAATGGTGAGAAGGTTCTAGAATGTCGATCCATCCCTCATATAATTCACTATGCGCCCATAAAAGCTTTTTCCAACATGCACTTCTTCTCTAACTTTTGCAATATCTTTATTATCTATTCTAGGTCCTTGCAGAAACCCATTGTCACAACAAAATGCAGTAGCCCACTTGTATAGATCAGGAAATGGAAGAAGCTTTTCAAATGTTCTTATGTTTTCTAAAACTCAACCAAGTTGTTAGATTGAGTTGCAAACTCCTCTGTGACCATGTTAATAATACAATGTGGCAAGTGAGCCATGCACACAAAAATGTAAGGGAAAATAACCACTCACCAATTCTACCCCATCACTTTTTGTGAGTTGTAGCCCGTCATGCAAAAGAATCCACCACTTGCATACATGATTGGAAACTCTGGAGTTGTTGCCAGAAGATTAAATTGAATATGTTGATCATGATCGAATGGATGTTGTTGTTGTTGAAGAGTAGGTGTACACCTCTTTAGAAAAGGACATGAAATGGGTGACTTTATGATGCGTTTCATAGGTTTGCATTGAAATTTGATCCTTTCAAAATATTTTCAACCATAACCTAGGAATGAAAATTTGTTATAGTCAATGCGGCTAATGTTTTTTGCATAAGCAATTCAGCTATCATCATTTGAATAATCTTTTGTGGTATTAGATGTATGCAATTCGTAATGTTGTTGCTTATCATCCAACATTATTATTTTTGTGAGGTGCACACATGAACATGTTATGAATTACATCATCACTTTGGTCACATTATTTATTGAAATATTCAATGAAATGTGAACCACATGGTTGTATAGAACTAAATACCAAAAATGCAAGTTGTTTAAGTTGACAAAACATTTCACCATTGTATTTAAAATTGATTTTTACATTGTTCACATTGAAACCTGTATCACCAACAGAAGTTGCATTAACATGTTTACAAATTCCAATTGTACAAAAAAATATAGGAGTGAAATACATTGATAGTAAACATCCACATCTTCAAACAAAAGTATTATCAAAATCAAGATTTTTAAGTTTTCATCCTATTGACATTTACAAATCTACACCATCAAAGTTTGAATATTTCACATTTTATGAATATTTTGAAAAGTATGAATTATATAAAATGGTACATCCTTCATTTCAACAATATGGGAAAGATTTTTATGTTATATTGTTTACAAAAATGAAAAATTGGTAAGATTCACAAATTGTCATTCTATTCACAATAGTGAAGGTTTTTTTTTACAATGTGTTATTACAAAAGATACCTTTTCATGATGAAAATAATTTACTTTCAAATTGCAACATCCATCAATCCTATGTATACAAATGTCAAATTCAAAATTGATTATCAAATCTTCAATCTTTTCACAACTTTCTTCACGAATATGCAACAGTAAATCTATTTCACTAGTAGAAATTGGCTAAAATGTAACCAGTCCATTTACCACTACATGCAACTTGGAGTCATTTGCAACTAGATTTGGGAATATTGCAACTACGAGACCAAATTTCAACTATTTTGATCACTCTCACAACTATGATGCAATTATTTAAAAAAATCATCCTATTGGTTGGATCAATTTTACAATTATTTTCATCCATTAGTTGCATCCTAAAGGTATTCTACAATGACATAGGGGTGTATATATATATATAAATAATATGCATACGTATGTATATTATCCATATAATGAAACTCTAAATTAATATTTTTGAATCCAGATTAGTATTTCAATTCAAAAAAATATTAATTGAATGTAAAATTGGACAGTTTAATTTTGAATATTTTAATATGAATATTAAAAATTATATTCCAACTTTGAAAAAATTTCATTTAGATTTTAAATAATCATTTGATTTGAACCTGAAATTATTATCTTGGATTCTCAGAATTAATACTTCCAGTCTGAAAATTATTAATTGAGTCTGAAAATGGACATTTCAATTTTGAATATTGTTATTTGAATTTGAAAATTGACATTACAATTCTATATTTTTCTATTTAAATTCAAAAAAGAAAATTCATCTAAAAATTAATATTTCATTTCTAAATTACTATTTTCGAATCTAAAAATTAGTATTTCAATTCAGAAAAAAATTATTGAGTCTAAAAATCGACATTTTGATTTTAAATATTTTTATTTGAACTTGAAATTTGATATTTGAATTCTAAATTCTTAAATTTAAATTTTAAGAAATTATTTGACTTGAAAGTTGAAATTTGAATTCCAAATTATTATTTTGCATTCTTGAAATTAATATTTCAATTCAGAAAATTATTAATTGAGTCTTAAAATGGACATTTTAATTTTCAATATTATTATTTGAATTTGAAAATAGACATTTCAATTCTGAAATTTGTTATTTAACTTCAAAAAAATTATTTGATTTAAAGTTTGATATTTGAATTCTGAATTACTATTTTGGAATCTTAGATTTATATTTTAATTCAAAAACTTAATGATTGAATTTTAAGGGGTTTTTTTCCTAGTGTCATCCATAATATATCAATTTTATAAATAATTATAAATGATTATGTTTATTAAACCTTAGTGACACATAATAATAATTGTTATAACATAGATTTGTATATTTTCTAATTTATATTTTTATATTAGAAGAAATTAATTAATGTAATTAATGTGACATTACTTTAAAATCATTGCAATTACTTCATATAAGAATTAATTAGTATGTGCATAATTATTTTCTAATTGAACATAATTATTCACACTCTGTAATTTATAACTTCAAACCTGAATTACAAATTTGAAAAACTTATACTGGAGTTAAAATAATTATTTTACTGTTTTTAATTTCACGAATTTATGTATATATATAATTAAATTTTTTTGTGATTAATCGTCTATGATAAATATTATATAGTAATTTTACAGTAATTATGAAAATTAATGTTATGCTTAACAAATTATTGTATTTATGGTTAATAATTAGCAAAAGAAAAAAATTACTTAACCATATTTTTAAAACAATAAATGTAATTATACAATAAGTAATGTAATTAATTGAATGATAACTTTCTAAAAATTCGTACAAGAATTTACTTTCTAATAATAATTGTTAATTCATTACTTATAAATTTAACATAAATATTTAAAATATTTAATTATTTATGAGTTATGTATTAATAACTTATGAATAACTAGTTAGTTAGTTTTTTAAATATTAAGAACTTATTGCTTATTTAAGTAATTGATAATGAATATTGTAGTGTATAATTTATAATTTAAATATATGTAAATTTAATCATTATTAATTAAATGATTATCTAATTATCTAACACTTGACTTGTTTAGAAATCTAAAAATTAAGAAAGTAAGGCATGAAAAAGTTTTGGAATTACAACTTAGTTTGTGAAGAAATTGCATCTTCAAAACTTATCCCATATTCTTTATTCTTCATTCTTATTTTGAACATTATATAAACAAGGGGGTGTGGTCATCCAATTTCATATTAAGAAATTTGTGCACATGGGATGAGCTAATAAAAAAGGTCAACCTAAAACAAAAAAATAAATTATGCACATTTCTAAAGTGCTTACCTTCCCAACCTACTTGTCTACCTAGCTAGCTAGGTACTTAGTTTGACCTACCCACCTAGGTTGACCTATGTACCTACCTACCTAATTACCTACTTATATGAGTAGGTATTTAACCTAGGAAGGTAAAACCTACCTACTTGTTTTTTACCTAAATAGGTAGGTTGGTATGTGGCCTAGGTTTGTAGGCACATATTTATGTACCTACTTAGGTACCTACCAATTTAATATATATATATAATTTTTATTTTTATTTTTCTTAATGCATGTGGCATAGTTACTTTCGGCCACATGTCATAATATAATATCATCCAAGTATTAGAATTGAACGTCCTAGATTATTTCAAAATAATAATAATAATATTTTAAATAATCAAATATTAAAACACGTGACAACATATCATTTTGCCTTTAATTATGACCAAAATAGTTACATTTTAGTCACATGTGACAATACATATATAATGTAGTCAAAGGATGAAATGTATTTGTTGAATTTTTTTTTTCATACAATACCTTTTGTCATTTGCGATTAATTTATCACATGCGACTTGTCTTAGGCCACTAAAGGGATTTTAGTTGCAAAATGTTTCTTGCGACTAAAATTTAGTCACAAAGACTAGTTGAAAATACACAATTTTCTTCTAGTGTTTGAAAATGAGAAACAAACACAATTATTTAATAAAATGTTAGAATTGCATCCATATTTAAATCTAAAACACAACCAACTTCCAAATCCATCAAGGTCTTCCATATTGAATTTGGAAAATGAACAATGTCATATTTATTTTTTTCACATCATATTTTCAATGACATGTTTGAAACATCAATACTTAATGAAGAACAAAAACATATTTTTGATTTGTTAACTTTTATCAATAAGGACTCCATAGATTTCAAGGACCTCTAGGTCTTGGAAAAACATTTTTTTGTGAAATATTTGACTCATCAACTTCATCTACAAGGCAAAAAATTGTTGCTTTTAGTTACAACAAGAACTATTGCATTACAGTTATCATGACATGCATTTATTGTACATTAGGTGAAAGCATGATAAAATAGACAATTTTTTATCCTTGTCACCAAAAAACCAAATAACCATAAACAAGTTTTAATGTATTGAAAGTAGAAATGTTTTCTGATTTAATGATCAACTTGAGGATAATCTTTACTTTTTATGTTGATTAATCACATATTTAATATGCATTCAAGTATATTTCTAAAAAACAATTGTTTCCTTTTTTTTACTTTTTTGGTTGTCCAAACTTGTACAAGTACGTGAAAGTAGATGAATTATTGAATATTTTCCATTTTCAACAAGATGTCACTCTAAAATGTATTTGTAAGTTTTCAAAATTAAATATTATAGTAGAATACATCAAACTTCTAATGGAAAATTAGGTTTGAAACTCAATTTGACCAATCTTTTTCAAACATACTTGTTATCTATTTTTATTGCATGCTGAAATTTTTCAAATTTTGTAATTACCTCATTATAAACTCTAAAAAAGACACCATGCTTTTATTATGTTATTTTCAATTACTTTCAATCTATTTTCTTCTACTTTTGTCAAAAACTAGATCATTTTTTGACTGGTTTGGAAATAATTATTTTTTCTATATATTTTACCATGTTTTCACCCCATTCAATGTTTAGAATCCCAATAAAATTTGATAATGTTTTATTGGATTACATGATCTTAGAAGATGAAATGCTTTCAAACATAAATGCAATTACACCAATTCTTTGTATTCATTGAATAGATGTGGACAATTATAATAACCTAGTATTTGAGAAATTATTTTCATCAAATGAAATATTTGATGTTGCATTGGATACAAATGTCTCTGAATTAAAACACGTGCAACAACGGATTAAATATTTTCATTTTGACCACATTAAAAAATTGCAGTTGGACCTTTGGTCCTTATAACTGAAAATATTGATATGTCAAAAGGAGTAGTAAATGGAGCATTCACAATAATTACATATATAAAATTCAATGAAATAAAATTATATCAAATATAACTATAGAAATCATAAACATTGTATTTCAACTTACATCAAAACAATGCAATTACAAAATGAAATATACATTTGGAAAAAAAAATTATAAAATCGAATTTCCCATTTTATTGGGTTATGCTATTACTGGTCATAAAGTTCAACAACCTACTATTTCAAACAAAGTTGTTATAAAAATAAGAAATTCTTTTGCATCATGTTTAACATATGTCATGTTATTATGAGTAACAAATAAAAAACATTTACTTATATGTGGTAATTTAACACCAAATGATTTCAATCCCATGGTTTAGATTATAATTTTTTCAATCCAATTCATATAAACCTAATCTCATAAAATATATTACAAACATTATGGGTGTCTATTCATTATAATGTACATAGTTTTTCTATATTTCCAACTTCAACCCATCTAATTAGTTGATATGTTTAGATGTTATCCTACTCATTTTGTAGCAACGTTGCAAAAAAAAACCCTTTTCATTAATCCTTTTTTTTTCAATAAGTTTTTTTACATAAGTGAGACTACATGTAGTGAAAGCATCCTAGGTACCCCTTTCTAATAATGTACATATGCAAATCTTTCACACATATAAAAAAAATGTGCATATAAATTTCTACATATTATGAAATTTCTATGACTTTTAGAATAAAATCAAATGATCTATTGTTTATATATTATAATTTCAAACATAATTAGGAAATTAAAGTACACATATATAGATGATGATACCAAATCTATTTATTTACAATTTGGCAAACTATATCTTCTATACAATTTTAGACATCGTTTATCATTTAAATGAACCTTCCTCTTATTTAAAACAAAGTTTTTTCATTCTCATTTCCTTACAATAACATTAGGAACACCTTTCTTCTCCCCTATTTAGAAATTTTAGTGACTCAAAAACCATAATGAGTTGGAAATATCAAGAAATTATGTAATGACATAAGTTTCAATTCAATATTAGAATTCTATCACATTTTCAATACTTATTGTAATACAAATTAAACAAATTCAGTAAATATATTCATCTCTAGTAGGTGCTTTGCACCAACCTTCCCCCATGGTTCTTTGATTTTAAAAAATCAACAAGTCACATTCCCAAGTGAAGTTGTTTCACATTTCTATTTTCCAAAAATTGGGTTCATGGCCCTTTGTGCATTACAAATAGTTTTAAGATATCAATATCTTTTAAACAATTAAAAATAGGATATTATGATTATAATTGGCCAATGATTTGGGACTAAAATTACTAAAACATATTACTACATTTTAAAATGATGGAGTGTTGTTGCAAGTCATTTACAAAAGGAAGAGAATGAAAAAAAAATGTAAAAATTAATACCTTGCCGGGACAAGGAAAACTTAAACAAGAATGGAAACCACCAAAAAAATGATTTTGAATAAAGATTATGAAAAGAAACCAAAAAATGTACTTTGGATTATAGCTAGTTTCAATAATTGAAACTAGTGGTAACCTGTGCCTGCAAGGCACGGCACGACAATTGGAACTCAATTACGCTGACCCTATGAAAC
>Ga0209208_10004326_pt1 | contig 20192 bp, 15 predicted proteins | sample S1TSphfallax_3_FD_187694 | JGI IMG/M metagenome (GOLD analysis project Ga0209208, IMG submission 187694) | Host-associated microbial communities from peat moss isolated from Minnesota, USA - S1T2_Fd - Sphagnum fallax MG (SPAdes) (version 2) | ecosystem: Host-associated > Plants > Peat moss >...
GCTGCTTAAGCTGGAATAAGTATATCAAATCCCATATTGCCAGCAGTGACTATGAAGGAATTGTCACTGTTTGGGATGTAAATAGCAAGCAGGTACTCTCTAATTTCACTTTTCTCACATGATTTTTGTCAAATCTGAAATCCTCATAACCTTATTATTGGGTCATCTCTCAGTTCTCTTTATGTTGACTTATATCACAAGTATGGAGTCCTGATAAAGATATGATCTAGAAGGATAGTTTGAGGTGGGGCTTTCACATGTTGCTAGTCAATCTGACCTTAGGTATCTTGTAGTGTTTGTATATCTGCAACCCATTGAGGGACATGTAATGTATGGTACTGTACACGGTGAGTTGAAGGATCAGTGTATTCAAAGTGTCATATAAGTGGCAGAAATACTTCCCTGGAGTTTGAACATATCTCAAGAAGCCTCGTACCAGTAATTGTTTCATGGTGTGAAGAGGAAGTACATGGTAAGCTGAAGCATTATTGTATGCAGAGTATCATGGAATATGAGGAACATGAAAAGCGAGCTTGGAGTGTTGACTTCTCTCGAACAGAGCCAACAATGCTAGTCTCAGGGAGTGATGATGGCAAGGTGTGCAATTCTCTCCTGCACTTGTTGGTCAAACTGCAATTACAGCATGTGTCTGTATGCTGATTGGCCAGGAAGATACATACTCAAGTGCATGGGTTGAAAAACTGGCAAGAATATATCTTGATCTACTAGTAGTGGCTCTTTGCAGGTGAAAGTGTGGTGCACAAGGCAAGAAACAAGTGCCATCAACATAGACATGAAAGCCAATATCTGCTGTGTTAAATACAATCCAGGTTCCAGCAACTTTGTTGCGGTAACTTTCAGCTGCACTATTTCCCTGTTTTGAGATATCTCTTTGTAGGATACGCATGCTTGATAAGTGTTTCAATTCCCTACAATCTCTATTTGGCTAGGCCTTAGTTGTTCAACTAGCTGAGCAAACTTAAAAATTCAATTCACTGGGTGTTTTGTACAGGTCGGTTCAGCAGACCATCACATACACTATTTTGATCTGCGAAGTCCAAACTTGCCTCTTCATATTTTCAAGGGCCATCGAAAGGCTGTCTCGTATGTGAAATTTATTTCACCAAATGAGCTGGCCTCTGCATCTACAGACAGCACTTTACGGCTTTGGGATGTTCAGGGGAACTGCTCTGTATGGGTCTATGCTTTACTTCCCTTCCTGTCTTTTGCCTCCATCCATTCCAGAGTTGTTGAATAGCTATGTGAAACCTGCTTAGCACCACATCCTGAAGGCTTGTTTGTGTTAGCTTTGGGTCATGTGTGTTCAAAACCTAAGACCTTGGTGTGAGTGTCATGGTACATATTAGAGCACTAACTATACATTATAGCATTCAGCTTGGCTGGGCCTTCTGTGTCTTTTCATACATAAGTGTCAAGAAGTATTCAGCCAGATTTAGAAGTCTCCATGCTTATTTGGAGTTGACATTTTAAGCTTTGGGTTTGCAGATACGAACACTGCAAGGCCATACAAACGAGAAAAACTTTGTGGGGCTGACTGTCAACAGTGAATACATTGCATGTGGCAGTGAGACAAATGAGGTCTTTGTGTATCATAAGGTATGCCATGCTGTTTTAACACGACTTGCAGATTGATGATTTGTCTTGGCTTTTACACTTCATCCAAAATTTGGAGACTGGTTGCATCTTGAAGATTGGAATGAATCAACATCCACAAGATGCATAGTTCTTGGCAAATGTGTGTTGTCACTAACATTTTGATTTTTTTGGGTTTGGGGCTGCAGGCAATCTCAAAACCAGCTGCCTGGCATAGATTTGGTTCAGCAAACCCTGAAGAGAGTGACGATGATTTGTCACAACACTTCATTAGTGCTGTGTGCTGGAAAAGTGAGAGCCCGACCATGTTGGCAGCCAACTCACAAGGCACTATCAAAGTACTGGTATTGGCCCCTTGATCCTTCAATCTCTCTGTAGAAGTAGTTTCAGGTGGTTCATGTCACCACATGGCAAGCCAGTCTGTTACAGGAGTTCTGGGCTTTTTACTTTTTATGGGGCCTGTAGCTGGAGTTATGGTGTTGTACATGGCCCAATATTCCTGAATTGTCATCATCATCATCATCACTTTCCCGCAATTGCTTCTTAGGAGTGGAACAGTGTGCTACATTGTTTTTAATGATTGCTGCGGTTTCTAGAAACCCAGGTGTATTTTCATGGAGCTGCAGTGAAGATTGTTATGACTGCACTTCATAAGAGAACTGTTGTAGATTACAATTTTTTCAGGTTTTGTAGTTGTCAAGGTTGAAAAAATGAGACTTCTCTGTAACAATCTTGTGTGTGTACACCTCAAAACATGGAGTGCACATGCAAATGGTGTTGTACATTCCACACATGTGGCAAAATTATAGGCTGGCTTGTGAACACAGTTGGTCATGCAGATGTATAATTCAGCCATTTGTGGTTCACTTGTGGTTTTCTGTTTTTCCTAGGCTGGCTCAGTTTTGACACACAGATGATAACTCATTAGCCATCCCAGTTTCCAAAGAAACTACTTGCCTGGATCACTTAGTACCAACATACATACAGCTACAAGGAGATCTATCAGATTTGATGATTCAACACAGAAGTCATGTGACAGATTCAAAGCTCTTATGTTTTGTCAGTTCCAAGGTAAAGAGATTATGTATTGAATACCCACAGATTTTGCTTCTGAGTGCTCTAAACAATTACCTAATCCTAAATGGAAAACAATCTGGTGGTGCCATGTAAATCATATATCTGTGTTTTGTTTTCAAAACAAAGTCTTGTACTCATGAGATTGATCAGCATGAGGATCACCATTCTTTGGGTTGCTACTTTCAATTAACTGCTGCCATACTCTCTGTGGGTTGCTGGAATACTTCCATGTTTCAGGAAAAATGTCTCATGCCTTTTGGAAAAGGGTCGTAGGTACATAGACCTCATGCCAAAGTACTTACAAGTAAAGTACTTATAATAAGACTGACAACCATCTGAGAGACAAAGAAATCTTTTGAGAGATACAAAGCTTCAAAAAAATGGAAAATTGATGATTGATAACTTAACTTTGGAGTAACAAAGAGATATTGGAATGAACACGAGTCAAATGAATCATGTTGATTATATGCTCTGGTTGAAAATGTATATCAAAGATATCACATGATATACCTTGAGAAATTGCTTCACAATTAGATTCAAGGAGTTATAAGGGAAGCCTTTACAATTCAACTCATATGATGTTTTGCCTTCACAATTCAACTCATATGATGTTTTTGGATTTACGCTACCACCAAAAGAGTCTTGGTCTAGGTACAGAAGACTCTTCAAATCTGGAAAATCAAGAGCGAAAAGATCATACACAAACTTATCAGATTGATAAACTTCCATCTCCTTTACTGTTTATTCTTAAGTCTTTCTTGCATTTTTCAAAGTGAAACTTCAATTAAAATTTAAAGTTCTATTGAACTATTAGAGTACATTTCACATTCATCTAGAGCTTTTTGCCTTCCCATAGGGTTCTAGTTCATTAACGGAGAATTGTTTATTTGTGGGTTATGTTATGTATGAATTATGTTTTGTTTATGTGATAGGATTTGTTTCCTCTTTCTTTCCTCCCTTTCTCACCTCCTCTTCCACTTCCACTTTTGCCTTTTTCAATTTTCTTTCTACCCCTTCCTCCACTATTTCCTTATTGTCCCAAAGTGACCTCTAACATTTGAATAACACTGTAATTTATTTCATTATTTGCACCAAATTTGATTTATTTAATAGAAAATAAAGATATTTTTTCAACAAGGAATATTGACAGTATATTCTTGTGAAGATGATGGAAAACATGAAACAACACCAATTTACATGATGAAGTCAAGACACAATGTAATCAAATTGTCAAACCCACTTCATAAGCTTGCACATAAGAGACGACCAATTGTCAAAGATAGCATTCCATACTTCTTATTTTAACATAGTTAGTTAGACACCAAGCAAAATGTTTTAAGATTAATTATGAGATTAGGATAATTCATGAATATAGTTATCAACATCATTGTTAATGTCATCATTCATGGATGAAGTTCATACATGAATGTTCATTCATCATTGTCCAATTTCATGTATGTATTCACACCATTGAATATGGCTTATTGTACCTACATTGTACATGAAAAAAGATGATGATGGATGAATTTCATCAATGTCCATGTTTCATACATAAAATTCATCTAGAATCATCTATTTTCATCCATTTGATGTTCATTCACATAGATTGAATGAAATTCATCCATTTCCATTCATTTTTTCATTCATAATGTGTAGTTAGGAAAGTGTTCAAGAAGGTGTTTCAGATGATGGGCCCTTTGGAAGGCTCCATGAAAACTTCTTTGAACTAGGTCTTCAAATTAATGTACATGAAAATAATTTCGTCGCATTATTTTTAGTATGTTCAACATTAGTTTAAAGTACGATCCTATGATTTAACCTTGTTCATTTTGTTTTATGTTTTTTCAATTGTTCAATGTTATGAATAAAGTTTCATTTACATTACTTCTATTGCATATTTGATGACCTTGTCTTTGGGTTATAATGTTGTGTGATCTTGATTAAAATTTATGCCTACCTTTGTTATGGTTTGTCCTAGGTTTTATTCATCGTGAGAAATCTTTGCTCATGATCATTTGAATAACAAGTTCACCCTCTTTAAATCTTTAATAGGCATGTGTAATTTCATGTTAAACAATTTCAAACACAAATACCCATGCCCGCCCATAGGTCCATGCATATACTACACACTCTTGTGATTGTCATCTTATCAATTACTTGACTTGATAGATTTTTTTTAAACTAAAAAGGTTGGCCAAATTATCTTGTCGACCAATTTGGATTCTTAATGTGATCATTCTATATAATGCCAACAAATCTCTTCAACTAAATTCCTTGTAGTGAAATTGGTTTGGTAGTGAAATGTAGTGCTCTTTGTTTTGGTTTTGGAAAACATCTTTCACTTGAACAAATTGTCACCCGACAGTTAGGAGGGCACTTACAAGTATTGAAACTCACCATAATCTCCAATGTTAACCCTTGATATTTTTATGTAATTGGAATTTACAAGACATTCAAAGAACAAGTACTACATCATCAATCACCCAAAGTTGAATATGTGATCATGCAAGGACATGCTTACAACATTGTGAGTTGTGTGAAATCATGTAACAAAATGAGTGAACTTGCAAGCATCTTAACATAAATATGATTAAAGGTCAAAATCTTGACTAAACAAAATATGATAACGGCTTAAGAAAACACCTATGGATGATACACAATAGCTCTCTTGCATGTTTGGCTAACCATTGGGAGAATGTACACAACTGAATTTGATGCCTCATGAGTATGGCATGTTAACACTCAACATCACAATACTTGTTACTCATTAACAATTAATCAAATGAATAAAAGCTAGTTCATATAACCATACCCAAGTTTTGTATCCAAATCGATTGCAAACTCTAAGTGATATGACTTGATTGAATGCTACAAACCCCATTCAATGCAACCACCATTTTTAACTCATAAAATAAAAAACAAAACCCATAACAAAGAATTGCATGTCAACTCTCTTGAAATCCATGTGGCTAAAACGCCACAAATGTGTGAATAATTACACATTGGCTTGGATGCAAATGTAGTTGATCACTATGATAGGGACAATATTAGGATCAACTCATAGCCTTCCATCAATCTCTATCACAAAATCAAGATTGAAAAATTATGAAACAATTTGATTCACATTTTTTGTATAGTCATTACACACCCCAACATTGGAAAGTAGACACTAACACAGTTCCATTATGTTGTGAAGATAGCAATTGGCGTATGCTCAAGATCAAATCCTTTTTTTGAATTTTTGACGCTATCCATATGCACAGAGTTTAAACTTAAGACACAAGCTTACACTACTTAAATTGTGCCTTGCGAATCTGTAAGAGGCAGCACCGGTAATTAGTGGCTGTCAGCATCTGCAATATGGGAAATAATCCCCAGATCTCTGGGAGCACATTGTCTGGACTACAGTTTCAGTCACATGGCAGTGAGGCTGCCGTAATGAGTTCAGAACATTGTGAGAATTTTGTGATTGAAAATATCATGAAACTAACACCCTATATACATAACCTACAAAATCACACTAAACATATGATGCACTACCCGCCACATGCCCCGCAGCAAAAAAAACCAGCAGAGGGCAGATACAGCACCCAGCAAAAATACAAACACAAAACCACTGCGTGAGCCTTTCACCAGTTGTCGTGTTGGTGCTCTTTGCATACTGCAGGTAACACATTGGAGTTGCTTACAATCTCCTTTACATTGATCCCCAGACTTGGTGACAACATTCTTATAAAGCTCCCCTCCAACAGCAGCAGCATGGCCACTGGTAACTGCTGCTTGCACACGCTGGGTGCCTTCATTGGAGCGCGAACAAGTGATAGTGAAGGTAGTCAAATGTGCATCTGTTGCTGTCACACTGATGGAGCTGAACCTTGGGTTTGCTGTTCCTGCCTGTGAATACTCAGCTGCTGAGGCTGGTGGTGCTGGAAATGAGCCCAGCAAATGGAAAAGCCCTTCAAGTCGTTTTGAAGTCTGTTCACTTGGATCACTGCCCATGTCTGCAGTCTTGAGAGATGCTGGAGTCTGTAATTTCTGTGCACTGTACTTGGAAGGATGACAGGTGGAAGAGGCGCACTGTGTTCCAGTGCCTTTTTCATTCAGGTTGTTGCCCACTTGTGGGGTTGTAGGATGCTTGTTCTCTGCATCAAGCCAGGACCAGAACCCAGAATAGTCAAATTCTGATGAAGCACCAGATATTATACTACCAGATGTTGGAGCCACTCCATGACTGGTGCTGTTATCTGGAGTGATAACTATATCCTCAGTAGTTGTTGGCAACAGTGGCATATCTGCATAAGCACAAAATATGTGTCAAGCTTCCTGGAGATTAATATTGATGGCCACTAGAACAGTTAGATCCTCTGTGACAAGAAAATTATGACCATAAACTATCATTTGTGATACATTGCCTGTCTATCCCCTGAAGTGTGCAGCAAGGTAAATAAAAACCACCTTCAGAAACCAAATCTACTGTTGCTCCCGATGTATGTACTTCAGATGTGGGTGACTGGGGTAATAGGCCTGTAATCAGATAATCTTCCCATTCCTGTGGACTGATGTGTCTATCCACAGTGGCAACCTGTAATATAACAATATTTTCAGAAACTCAGTGCAAAACTGAAGCAGAAAACCTCACATGGAAACAGCTTCAAATATGAACTAATGACAAATTCTGTACCCCTGTTCTTACGCATGTCAAGACACAAAAGTCTTCGGCATGCAAATTCAAGAAAAAATACCAACAGGTACCTCTCCGTCACACGGAACAGAGGCGGAGGAAGCAGATGCTCGCCACTCCCAGATATAGTGGCATCTCCCTATACAAGACTCAACATACTTCTTACGTTTCAGTTTGCACAATAAATCCTAAAAGAAACAGTTACTATCCTGGCACCAATTAGCACATAGTCCACATTCAGTTTCCATTCCACCAAGACCTGGCTAAGCTCACCTCATGTTCAGACTGAAATGAAGGATGCTGCAATGCAGTAAGTCTCTCTGCAATTCTCTGCTCATGCTGTTGATCATCAGGTCTTGAGGCTCGAGTGGTAGAATCTGAAGTTCCTGTAAGCTCAAGCACACTCATTGCAGGCAATGTTTGTGCACCAGACAAATTGTACGCAACTGTAATTGACCTCTGCACTGGTCCACTGCCAGAACCCCGCATTTGCAACATAGACCTTCGCCTAGCACTGCCTTGTTCACTCTGTTGGATTGGCAAGTTATCACTATGACGCTCTTGCAACTGAATGGCATATTCTTGAGACCAGGAAGGTGTATCATCATTTGGGAAAAGAAAATCATTCAACTCAATGTAATCACCCTCTGCTATCTCCCAAGGTGTAAGTTCATCCCCACCAGACAATAGTGGGGGTCCATGACCTTCTATATCTGCCAGAGAAAATTCCCCTTCAGAACCCCCAAGTGCAAGATCCTCCTCAACTACCCCATGTGAGAAAAACTGGTCAATGAAATCCTCCCGTCCATCTCGCTCCACATGGACTCCCTGGTCTCCAGTCTCAGCAATCTCCAGCATATCCTGTAACAGAAGGGCTTCATCATCCAAGCCCGGAACTTCACCAAAATCTTGCAGGAGCCCCATATCATCATCATGGGGAGCGTGGACTTCCCACTCATCGGTCAATGGGTAGATCATCTTTGAACCCACTGTCTCCCCCTTTAAATACTCATTCATCATCTGCAAGAATGACACACAAATTAGCTCCTGAGGAAAGCCAGCAGGGAAGGGAAATAGAGTACCACGTACAAACCAAGAAAATAGTACCTCTGTAGCTGTCTACACTGGAGTATGATTGGTCTCTGTACCTCATACTCCAGCGTCTTATCAGGGCCTTCTGGGATGACAGCTGCAGGACTGTGGACAGAAGCACCCTCTGACAACTCGGTCTTGACAGCAGGAAGTGGTTCCAGAACTAGGGCAGGCTCGGTCAAGCTTCCTGACTGTTCAACAGGAAATTCAACCACTGTATCCTCTTGTGGAGGTGACCGATAGGCCTCTTCAATGAACGCTCCACCATACTGCTCTCCATTTTTGGGACCAGGCCCACTCTTCTTAAAGACACGGGCCAAAACATAAGCATCCTGTAAACCCTCCACACCAGTGACAGTCAGTTCAACATGCCAACAACCCACACCAACTTCCTGATCAAAGAGAGATTTGAAAGGGTGCAACTGAAGATCACAGAAAATTCTGCCTATTGCCAGCCTAACTGAACATCTAGAGATAAGCCCAGCATAAGGATTATCAGGACTGATACCTGAAAGCCCGGCACCTCCTGCTCTTCAATGCGATACTCATGCATGACCCAGTCCGTGCGTTCACCACTAGGAGCTCGACCCCGGTAGAAGACAAGAGTTTTCTTCATCCCAATGTTCCGAGATCCTGTCCGCACAACTCTGTCCTTCCCAGTGGCCTTCCAGTAGCCCGCTTCAGTTGCACGGTTGGTTCTAGATCCAGTCGGGTACTTTCTGTCACGAGGACTGAAAAAATACCACTCCTGATCATTGCCTCCAATGCAAGACTTGTCTGCATTCATAACCAAACCAATAATTATAATCCCGACAAACCAACAGTGATCACACACAATAGCCAAACGGCAGGAAAAACTGAACCACCCCACCAGAAACATACTAATTGCACACAAAAACTTCAGAAGAAAAAAAAGGATTTTGTAAAGACATCATCTTAACATCTTGTCACGATGTAAAAGAGGACCACTTACCAGGCAAGTCCCATGGCTCGCACTTGTACAAATCCACCACAGCAATCACACCAGACTCCAAGGCACGACCGCTAACTTTGCGCTTTAAATAGTATGCAACAAGCTCCTCATCGGTGGGATGGAATCTAAATCCAGGCGGCACTCGAGCCATGGTCTTTCTTCTTGGTCTGTCAACAACTCCTGCCGGGGGAGGGGGGAGGGGGGGTTTGATATCAACAACGAGCTTATTATTCCAGCGCCTCCTCCGCCTCTTCTATGCTATATCCAAACTTGGTCTGCCTGCAAGGAGAGAAGAAAAAGAAGAAACAATGGTCTAAAACCACGCCTCAGAGGAGACAACAAACCAATTCACGACCTTCCTTTCCCCCCAACTCCCTCAAGTTGCAACCTCTGAAAAGCACCATCATCAGAACATGAAACGAAGCAAACAAAGAACTCGGCACTCTTCCATACCTCTCTTTCTAACGACAAGGTTTTGCACCTCGGTTGCTCCTCCTCCTCCTCCTTCTCTCCTCCTCCTCTCCTTTGTTTGTGTCTCTGTGTCTCTCTCCACACAACAGATTTCTTCCAAACTGTTTTCAGAACTCGCTTTCGACATACAAGCAACCACCTTCTTCTTCTTCTTCTTCTTCTTCTTCTTCGCAAAGCTTCCTCCCGCACAAAACCCGAAGCACTCGCGGATTGAGGAAACAACGGCGATGAGAATTAAAACAGCAAAAACGAGAGACGAAGATCTGGCTCTTGCAAACACAACAGCTAACTCGCTTGATCGCTCAACACGAAGCTCCGGGCGATCGCCGGTGATGTTTGGCAGGCATCATCAGAGACCAAACCCCAGAGCTCCTCCAAACCCTTGTTGTCGTCCGCGGCTGAGCGTGCGCTTGAAAGGCGTTTGCGAGGAAGGAGGAGGAAATTAATAAGGGGCCGGGAGGAAGGCACGCGGCAAGAGAGAGCGAGTCACGCTTTACGCGGCTTCTTCACTGCACGCGGTGGCATGGGGGCCACTAAAAAAAGTCGGGGCCCTAAACTACTTTACCGACGAGCCTACGTTTCATAGCTTTGTAGGTCCTTGAAGCTATTCGTAAGGACTCCCTCCCCGTTAAAGGCCCCCTACTTTTGCAAACAGGCCAATAGCATTTAGGAGAAATCCGGCCCTCAAGTTGGTGGGCAGTTTGTGACAGTACCTACCTAAGAGTCACGTTTTTTTTCTTTATAAACAAAAAATATTTTTTAATTTAAATTTATATATATATATTTAATTTTATTTATTTAATTTTTTAACACCTGTTAAGAGTTTTTTTAAATAAAAACATCTCAACTTTCATAAGCAAAATTACGCTTGATAATGTGCCTTTCTTATTATTAGAGTTTTCAGTAAAATCATACTCAATCCAACCTTTTTTTTTTCTTTTTTTTTGGAGGAACCCTCTTCATTTTTTTCATCCTTTTTTTAAAATGGTTATTCATAAAGTACAAAAAAATTTGATCCACCAACAAAAATTTAACATGAAATTATTGAATTATGCTATGATTTTACATTTAATTCAACTATGATATTTGTCATCCTTTGACAATTTATCTTCAAATTTGTATTGAAATCACATCTAAGATCAAACTTCTTTTAACATTTGTGAAATTATTATTATTTAAATAAAAATAAAAATAAAATAAAACAACAATGGTTGATTATGACACCCAATGCAAATTAATTAAACAATTTAATATTCATCTAACCATTTCAATATATTTTGAACCCTGAAGAGACATTTCCATCTTTGGTTTCAATTTTTTTTTTTTTAAATCACTCAATCGGTATACTAGGAAAATCCCACCAAGTCTTTAAGTTTGACCAAAAAAAAATTGCACATGCATTTTCGCTTTCTCTCCCTTGCACCAAAGCTTCCATCATACTTGCAACAACAACTTTTCAAAACCCAATTCACTGCACATGTTTCAGTGGTTCAACATTCAATTGAAGGGGGAGGACTTTGGGCCAAACATATGGGATTGAAGTGAGGTGCTATTGGGAACACCCTTGGGGAACACCCTTTGGGAAACACATTGGGAACATTGGGAACTTGAAGGGAACAAAGGAATTTTTTATTAACAAATCTTGGGAACAAGTTGGGAACACATTGAAAACTTAGTGGGAACACCTGGGGAACACCAAAATCGGAAAAATGCACATTATCAATCGGGTAATAAAATCTCATTTTGAGTATTAATTAAACAATTTTCATACTCACCTAACCAATTTTCAGTCCAAGTAACTTCCGAACTTGGATTCTTATCTTGGCCTACTATCCCATAGTCCTCATGTTGGCAACAATGTGTCAAAAAAAAAAGACCATATATACTATTAGTTTGAGCCTTTGTGGTTCATTGCAATGAACCAAAAAGGCTTGCAGGGGACTAGGCTAAGTAGGTGGGGAAGTATTCTTACACCTACTTCTTAAGAGAGAGGGATCTTAAAGATGCATTCTAGAATGTGTCAAGAGCACACATTTTGCCCTCTACCAAGGTGGATGTTTCAACCTAAAGATGGTTGGTTGTTGTAGCCCACACACCCAAGCCATTTGCATCCTTTTCACAAAACCAATGGATGAAGGTCTTTGGAATGTTTTCATCACACGTAGTGCAAATAACTACTACTAGCTTTTGATGCAATTGAACTCTCCACATGTTCACTACTATAGCTTTATGGGAGAATGGCCCACAAAAAGCTAGGACTCTTTTTAGCTCTATCATTTGACGTTGAAAAGAGGGTTGAAGAGTTTTGAACCATTTAGTAGGAATGTCTTTTGTCAAGGAGTCATGGTTGTTAATGAGAATCCAACCTTTCCTAACCATGTAGTTGAAAGAGGTTTTCCCCCATCATACACGCAATAATGAGGGTTGAAAATAGTGTTTTGAGATTTCTAGAATATAGGTGGAAAGCGCGTTTTTTTTAGGACCTTTCTTAATGAAGAACACTCAAATTCCAATCTAATTTCCTAACATCAGCTTGAATTTGCATGTGTTGTGGGAAACTTTAGTTGAAATGCATGCTAGAAAAAGGTCAAAGAAAATACATAAAAATATTTTTAAATATGTGAAATTCTTGGGTTCCATCATTGTAGCAGTCTAAAGTGAAGTTGCTAGTGATGTGCATGATCACAAATGATGAGTCCACAATTTCTAAAGGGACAACTATGATCCACTCATCAAAGCAAGTGTGCATGGTAAGAAATTCCTATTTCTATTCTATGCATTAAATTGACATCAAATTGATAATTCTTGTCCATGGGCATTTTTCAACTTCCTCAAATAGGTAAAAGTCACTAATCACCTTTTCACTCTTCCAATGTTTAACTTATATGTTTCATTGATCCCCAATAATGTGAAACCCCCTACCGATGTAACTTTAACCATGAATTTTATTCCTCTAAATTGAATAATACCCCACCATAAATTGTAAATTGGCTCCACAAGCATTGGGGAGTCCATTTAGATGGATTTCCTCATTTGCTTCCACGCCTTTACAATCTTTCTCCACACTTTCAAGCTGAATGATAGGGTGCGACCTCACACAAACATCCATGAATGTTAAGGTTCGATTATTTATGTTTAAAAGGTCTACTTCAACTCATCCTACACCTCGGAAAAGTCTAAATCACCTAGTTCAAGTGCAAAAGTAATCCACTTGCAAAGGAATGCAATTGGAGTTTCTTTAAGGTCCATGAGGCTTAAACCCCCAACCTTACAATGTGCACAACAATTTGATTAATTAACTCATGTTCATATTAAACAATTCTAGCCACTCAATAAGAAATTGAATGAAATGGATTTACATTTACATATTGCCCTAAAATAGCCAGCCCAAAATGCAATAAAAAATCAATATGTTGAAACAAAAATTTAATTGACCATTACACCTCTCCCTAGTGCCCTCATATTTTAACTTTCTCCTAAATTTTTCTATGAGGAATGCATGTCAATCCTTAATGTTTGGATTCAAACCAAATGTCCTACCAATGAATTTTGTCAATTCCCCATCCACCACCCACTTTTGTTTAAATACATTTGAAACTTGCAATTTAATACATTTTAACAATGGTGTTTTGAAGATTTATTTATTTTAATCATTATTATCTTTCCCATACTTTGTCCAAATGAAAAAAAAAATCATTATATATGTATTTTCCAAGAATTTCACACATTAAAAACATATAAGAATAAAAAATCAATTAATTTGATTGAAAATGCATTCAAATTTTGTTATATATACATTTCAACAATATGTTTTGAAGAAAGAAAACAATATTTCAAATCTTTGTGTATAGGCCTCTTTGAAAAAAACATTGATTTTTTGCTTCAAAAATATTGGATTGTTGATGATAATATATTATATTAAATATATATCCCCACATTTTAAACATATGTCCAATCAATTGACTTAACTAAGTAATATTTAAATTACTAAACACATAATATTATGTTTATGTTTTCATATTTTATAATCTTATATAAATAAATTTATGTAAATAATTAGTAATTTATACACATATGTATAATTTCAATATCATCATTTTAATTAAATTTTACTACAAACCATAAATTTTCATTTTTTTAAAGGCTTTCTAATTTTATATAGTGGTGTTTAATATAAGTTATAATTTTTTTCAATTTGTATGACCAAATTTTTTTATAAACATATAAACATAAATGTTTAATATATTCGTAAATTAGAATTGATTTCAATCTAATTTACAACAACTTGAATAACACAAAAATAAACCCTATAATGAATTTTTTTATTTAGAGGTAAATTATTTTATCATTTAAATTAAAATTTTATGTAAATTATTAGCATCATATGTTTAAAAAATTAATTATTATTTTATACACGTTTAGTTTTTTTGGTATTTTAATTTTATTAAAGTTTATTTTCAATAATATTTTCATTTATTTTTTTGGAAATATTTTTTCATTAATGAAAATAAATTTAATACAAATTATAACATGTTTTTAAAAGTTGTATGAATACCAAATCTCTTAATAAATTGATAGTTTTCTATTCAAAAAATAAATTTATATTTATTTATATTTATTTTTTTGCTTATTTATTTATTTTTATTAATTTATAAATAATTTGAATTTAAAAATAAAATTTAATGAATTAAGCATAAATGATTTCACCCATGCTGAAATCGTATTTAGTTAAACACTAGCTATTAAATTCATTTCAATTTTAAAGCCTCGTAATGAAATGGGTTAATGAAATAAACCCATGTTTCCTAATAATGAAACGACAATTATGAGTAAAATCCCCTTAGTACCCTTAGGCAAGTCACAATTACCATTTGTCATAGATGATATGATGTTATGATGATGTTTGGATGAACTTGAATATGTATGTGTACAATTTTATTCATCATATATGTACCATAATTGTATGGGCATTTGTTACTAACCATGCAATTATTTTTGTGACATTAAAAATCACATGTGTTGTTTATTAAATGTGACACATGGCAACTATTGAATTACAAGTTATTTTTAATTTTTCAAAATTAATAAATAAACTATATCTAATCCAAATCGTTGTTTTTAAGTTTAGATTATTTCAATTGTGTGACCAATGGTTGCCCACATTTTAAGGTAATTGATTAATGGGATAATGCCACATTGCAAATTTAATAATGTTTCATTTATAAATCTATATATATTTCAATCATCCGAGAAGTGATGTTTCTAATTTGCACATCTAGCACTTCATTTTGGTGCCATGTGGCAAATAGTGAATAATGCAAATGATATACCTATTTATTTATTTAATCTATACACCTACCTACTTATTTACCTTATGTTAAATATCTATTTAATTAGGCCAATAAATAGGTAGGTAGGTTAATTAACATACTAAATAAACTAACTTGAAAGGGAGGTGCATAAATTATTTTATTTTGTTTTGGGTTAAATGTTTTCTGATTGGTTCATCACATATGACCCATGTTTTTAAATATGAAAATATAAAAATAAACAACTTTTTTACATGGTTTTCAAAATGAAAATAGAAAACAGAACATATGGGATAAATTTTGAAATTGTAAATTAGTTTGTGACTAAAAAGTTTAATCACAAACTACTTGCAACTAAAAGGTTTATCACATATCCTTCATTTTCATTTTTACCTTTGAAGATTATGCAATTATTAATATAATAATTCATCAATAATTTTTATTTACATAATTATATAATTAACCAACCAGTTATATTATAATTAATTGATAATTAATCAAAATATCGAGGAAAATAAAATATTAATTTTACTCAATTTTAACTACAAATATATATTAATTTTAACTAACTTAATTATTAATTTTTGTCCTAGTGGTTTTAGTATTGTAATTCTTGCAATTTTTATAATTACAGTAATTAATGTAGATATAATTAATGAATTAAAATTTTATACATTAAATTTGAAATAAATTAATATGTTGTTAATAATAAGTAAAAGAAATAGCTATTACTATCATTGTTGTTGGTTAATATTTTAGCTAGAAGTTAGCCCAATGAAGTTAATTATAACATTTTTATTAATTTTTAATTTTGTCATTTGATGTAGGTATTATTAACTACATTAATCAATAAGAATATTGTTAAATAGAATAAACCTTGGAAAAGCTTGTAATATGATTGTAATATATTCTTTGTATATTCCAAATACAACTTCAATATTATCAAGATATACATATACACATATGTATGATTAATGTATTGCCACCTTTATATATACCCTAATGTGAGGTTAATATTTTTTAATATATTTTTTAACAAAGCCCCCCAACTGAACCATGAACATATTGAAATAAACCTTAGCTAAAGAATGACCAATTGTGTGTTGTGGATCGAAATTCAAAGGAAACAAGAAAACATCTTCAATTTGTATGTATAAATGGTCGTGCCCTTGATTCATGGAAGGAAAGATGTTTATGGAAATGTGCATTTGGTAGTAGTGATAATTAAGAATTTCCAAGTTGTGGGGTTGGCTTTCTTTGTCATTCTTGTGGGTTGTTAAATGAATTGTAATTGAAGAGGTGAATTCATTTCATTTAGGAAAAAATTTGGTACAAAGGAGCAAAGTTTCCTAGTTGAAACATGATGTTGTTGAGGGTCCAATTCAAATCTAAAATAAATATTAACATTGTTTTTTGCACTTTTTGTTTGGAGGATCTTTTTTGTGTTGTTAGATTTAAGCTCTGTTCAATTCTTTTGTGTTGTATGTGATTGTGTGACCTATAGTTAATGTGATGTTTACTTGTTGTTTATCAACATTTTGGGAGATCCAATAATGGTTATGTTTGTGAGTGTTTCACAACAATTTCAAACTACAATGAATTGTCCTTAAATTCCGAGACCATGGGTGGGCATGATTTAGTTTAAGTTTTTTTGTGCCTTTTACCAACAAGTTAATAAACTATGCAAAATGTTCGCCAAAACCGTTTTGTTAAACTAAATAAACATGTTTTCACTTCTCTTCATGTAATTTTAATTTGCAAGGTCACATACATATTGAACATTGGTGGAGTCGTTTTATATTTGGTTGATTTAGTGACATTTAACAAAACTCCAATGTGATTTGTAATTTGGTTTCCAAGTAGTTGTAAATCACAATTCATGTTATGTTTTAGTTAACTAACTTATGCACATCATAATGAACAAAAACTATGATCACGGTTCATTAGGTTCACTAGGCCAATTGTTCACAATGCAATTTGAAAACATATATGTGGTAATCAATCACATCCTATTAACTGTAGGTCACACTTGTATATGAAGGTAATATGGCAACATGAATGGAAAGATGTCTTGTTCAATGAACTAATGTTATATAAAATTAAATACATTTCCTAGAGTTTGTCTATGAAATTATAAATTTATTATGATTTTTCCTTCTTGATTTTTTAAAATATGTGTTAACATTTTAGACACCTTTTTCAAATGTTCAATGCAATTTATTGTGTTTCAAATTTTCATCCACATATACAACAAAACAAGGAAATCCAACATTGGAGTTTTGTGTTGGTTTAAATATTAAAATGATAGTGCAAAAATCAAACCAAATTAATAGTTGAAACAAATGTTATTTTAAAATGAGCTTTACAACTCAATTTCTGAGTTGCATTGGACATTTGCAATTCACTATATTTATACATTGTGAATGTTATGGACAAGTTGCATGAATTGCAAAGTTGCAACTCAATGTATATATAATGCAACTCATTGCAACTCAATCAAAACAACTCATTTTCAACTCTTATGTAAGTCCATTATAATTACATTCATGATGTCATGCTAATGTCATTAATTGTCATCCATCCATTAAAATTTAACATGTGAGACTATGAAGATTTTTTGACATAAAAATATATTTATTTTTTAAACATTCATTTCCATTGTCCATTATTATTGTTGATGATGATCCAAGATTGTGACATGTAGCATAGTAAAAAAATTGTCACATGGCATATTAATTATATTTTGGAATAAATAAATAAAAATAAATATTTATTTTAGTAGTTAAATAGGTTACACATAATCATAGGTAGGTAGGTTGTTAGTCATAGGACTTACATACTTACATACTTACAAAACATACCTACCTACATAGGTAGGTAGAAAAGTAGGACATGTTTATAGACCTAGGTACATAGGTAGGTAGGAAAGCACAAGATTAAATGAACAAAATAATAGCCATGAATTATTTTTTTTTAAATTTATGTTTTGCTTTTAGGTTAAACTTTTATGAACTCATCCCAACATGGCACATGTATTTTAATATGAGAATGCAAAAGAAGATGCCTCCTTTATATAGTAAGCAAAATGAGATCTTAAAAACAAAATATATGAGTTAAATATTTTAGTTGCACCCTAGTTACAATTAAGTTGTATCTAAAAAACATTCCCAGATGCTTTGTGTTTAACTTGAATTTTGTAATTTATAAATTGACATAAATATTTTAAATTTATTTATTTTAATTAATTAATTAAAATAAATAAATAATTCACAATTTATTGATTAATTAGTTAGTGGATTTAAGTAATTAGTTATTAAATGACTAATTATTTAATGTTATATTTTAATATTATTATTTATTATCTGAATCAACTAACAAAATAAATACATATTTAAAATTGATTATTGAATTCAACATAATTTTTTATTATTCAGTTTAATTAATTAGTTTGTAATAATTAAATATATTACATATTAATTAATAATTTTTATATTATTAAAAATAATTCATTATGAAATATCAAATGATAAACATGAATTTGAGTAAAAAACATTGAAGTATATATAAACATATCCATATGTACACCTTTTATTGAATGTTTAATAAAATGTGCACATTGTGTTTAATTTCAATTCAAAAATAAATTTCACGATCCATGGAATTTTATGGTTTGATATGTATGTATGCCAACATGATATTGTGAATTGCAATGTAATGGAATATTATTAATACAACAATTGAATGCCAATCACAAAAAATAAAACTACAATATTTATTATAATATTTTAAAACTATTTATTTAGCTAAATATGTTTTAAAACTGTTTTAATTAATTACTTTCACAAATTATTTGAATTAGATTGATTAATTTATATCAAGGGCTAATTATTTAATCTAATTTTTATTTCATAATAATTAACTAAAGTAAGCCATAAATTATTAATTATTTAACTGTTTAAAATTATTATACACTAGATATGTCATAAGATGTAACCCTTGTGGGTGCCAATGAGTTATTTGCAAAAGAATCAACTATTATCAATTCCGTACTTGCTTATGTAACCTAGAAAAAATTTAGGTGTATATGTTCGAATACTTTGATGTATCTCTAATATAAATATTTTAAATATAATTTATGTAGTATTGGGATCCAATTTGAAATCTACAAATTCACATTTTATATGGATAATGACTCAATATTTTTTTATTCGTAGCCAAGTAGTGGCATTATAATGGCCATCCAGTTGTAAAATAGTGCCAATATTATGGCCCCATAGTGACACATATATATGTAACAACTAATGGCATCTAGGTGGCCACGTAATGACATAATTATGGCACAATAATACAATAGTGGCCATTTAGTAACAACATAGTGGCCAACTAACTATAGGAACAAACTTCATAGTTGAAAACCAATTACAAAGCTTGTACCTCATGAATGGTGAGAATGTGGACACATGGTGTAATCGCACATATGAAAGTTGTATGCTAGTTACATAAAAGTTGTTAAATGTGTAGTGCATTTTTAACAATCTTAACTTAGTTGCACATTACAATTACAATGCAACTCCTTAAACAATCAAACATAGTTGAATACATGTGTATAAATTATCGTATATGAAACACATTTAGAACTATAATGCAATTACTAAACAACTAGCTTATTTTCTTACATGGAAATTTATATATTAAATCATCATATTTATAATGTGTAGTTGCATATATTTGAGTTGCACTTTGGAGGATGTAATTACAACACAATTGTACTTGAATGGTTTTTGAACTGTAGTTTCAAAGTAGTGTGGTCTTTGCAGACATGATTTTTCATAATGAATTAATAAAATAACTTTAGAATGAGCTACCAAATCAAAGTGTCTCCCTTTTTCAACTTAATGATAGTGCAAATGACATTACAATGAAACTATCATATTTAAATATTTAGTTTCATTGAATTAAAGTTATGGGAAATATT
>Ga0209208_10004327_pt1 | contig 20188 bp, 9 predicted proteins | sample S1TSphfallax_3_FD_187694 | JGI IMG/M metagenome (GOLD analysis project Ga0209208, IMG submission 187694) | Host-associated microbial communities from peat moss isolated from Minnesota, USA - S1T2_Fd - Sphagnum fallax MG (SPAdes) (version 2) | ecosystem: Host-associated > Plants > Peat moss >...
AAAGGAAAAAGAGAGAAAGAGAGAAAATTAAAAAGTTGTATTACATGGTTGCATTATTTTTCAGTAGGCTAATCAAATTTCTACCAGAACCAGTGGTTTAAGAATTTCCAAAAGTTTACATGTACAAAGGAACTGTATCTGCACAGTACATTGAAAAAGAACCTGAATTACTTGTACATGAAAGACAATAACAGTCTGATGCTGTCTATGGCTCCTTTCTGAAAGCTGGTTCCTTTTGGCTTGGTTGGGTTGCAAAGACACAACTTTATTTCAAAAAGAATCTGTAGCTTCAAAAGACAACAAACAGAAGAAGGTTGGTTTTCATGTGCACAGTACACAGCCTGCAGTTTAGAATACAACCCAGCTCCAACTTTCCTTGTGAGCTGACCATGAAAACATGGGTTTGATGTACGAACTGAAGTTGTGAACTCGTACTCTCCATTGTAAGCTTCAGAGTGATTTCAAACAAGGCTGTACACTGCAATTTCTTTTTGCAGCTCATGCAAGAATACCAAGACAACCTGAAAAGCATTGCATGACAAAAACCGTAAACTTTGATGTCAAAGACCAGCTGGTGTCTTGGGTGTAGGGCTCCTAAAAAGTTACAAAGCTCATTCGGAGCTTCAATTCTTGGGGGCACCGTGTGTCAAAATATTTTGTGCACAATATGGATACCTCAAGTTTATTGTTTTCTAGCACTTTGGGTTTCGATTCTTTTTAGCTCACATGTTCAGTAGGCTCGGAAGTTTTGCAAGTTCTAATTAGGTGTTTTTTTCAATAAAAATGTTGTAAAATTTCCTTAAGATTGCATTTGTTGCATGCTCATTAAATGTCTTTAGATGGTGACACTTGTATCTGAAAAGATTATTTGTGCATATGGCTCTTAGATTTGTGGAGATCTTCTAGCCATTAGAGATGAGCACCTCAAAATATGGTGTGGGGCCAATGTCAATGCAAAAGATTGTGATCACCTTCGACTTTCATAGCATGTAGTCCAGGCAGTAGTCTTTCAAAAATGATATTTTTGTAAAGCCTTTTGCCACTGGGTGAATTGATTTTCAAAAATGTGAAAGAAAGTGGTTTCTTGGGTTTTCTAATTGCCAAGTTTTGAGAAAAACAGAAAAGAAAAGAAGAAAAATTATATGCTATGTTTCTTCATATTTTAATAGCCAAATGCGGGTAAATTATCTTATGGATGGTTGTGATTGCAGCTACATCACAAATTTGAAGAGAAAAAAACAACAGAAACTGATAACTAGCATTGGCTGACAATTTTGGTGACTCCTACTAGCCATAGGCCTGATGTAATTCAACAATAATGAGTTTTACAAACAAATAATAAATAGTTCATGGAGTTTTTTCCATGGATATTTCAAATTTTATTCCTACATGAAATTTTTTGGAACAAACAACCTACTAGTCCAAAGCTAATATCATCCATTCAATAAAATGTTAATATCAATCAATTTGGATGATCAACCAAGATACTAGTTGAATATATGCTGAAATGTTTTCAAAGATAAAACATTTTAAGGGAACTACCATAGTATAGGGCGTTGAATAATTAAATCATTTTGAAGATTATATGCTGAAAAATGGAATATTTCAAAAGACTCTCTCTGTTTGTTTACCAAAAACATTCTTTGAAAAAATAGATTTTTTTGAAAATTTCAACATTTGTACAAACATCATCCAAATTAGTTAGTATCTTTGCTGAACTAATATTCAAGATACCTCCTAGTTTTAACAATTGATGAAATAAAACCAACCATAGATAGTTGCAATGAGCCAGTTGGTGAGGCGGAAAGGAAAACCTATGGTTAACAAAATTGAAAATTTCATGGGTGGACATTTTTCTCTCCTTGCAATGATGCCTATGCTTTCTTGGAAAATTGGGCCATAGTGTTTAAGCATAACTTCCATGTAGACTTCATTATTGAATTGGTATTAAGCTTAGTTACATTAGAGTTATCTTAAAGTCACCTTGTATTTGGGCCTAAGCCATTGGGCTTGCCTTTGCCCTCTCATGCTGAGTTTTGAGCTATCCTTAAATAAATCACGAAGCCCCCGTTTTTGCCTACAAGAAAAGCAAAATTCAAATTGCATTGTGATCACTACGATGTTGCTCCAATTCTCATCGTTGCCACAATATATAAAGACAAACGATATGAAAAATATAAAAGACACTCACAAAGCCTGGCCAAATCTCAAAGCATGCACACAAAATGAGAAAACACAAACTCAAACTTTGACGATGATCAATTTTTGCTAGGGTTTTTGAGTTTGACCCAATGTTATTTCCCTCTTTTGCAGCCCTCAGGTTCATCCTTTGTTTTGCAAATCACACTTTACTTCAAACGTGGGACACAAACCCCAAACTCTCTTACTTTATGATTACTATATGATGTGGGTCATTTTGTCTTCAAGTTTTTGCAAGCAACATTCTATGAGAATTTGGGTGTCCTTTATTCTTTCAAGGGATTTATGGATTTTTGACCTAGATGATTTTAGGATAGTGCATATTAGTGGTAAGATTCCAAAGGAAATCACAACTATTTGTCTTAGGTACTCCAAAGATCCATAACCTTTTTGCAAGCATGCTTGTAAATTGCAAGCTTGGAATAGTCTACAATGTAGGAAGAAAAAGTTGCCCTCGTACATAGGCAGACTGACAATTTATGTTTATAAGAATCAAGAAAATAATAAGATGAAAAATGATTAATCTATATATTAGGATAGATGTTTGTTTGTTTGATTGAATGTGACCATGCCATAACCCTCCATAACCGTGATGCCCCCACTTCACATTTGCTTTGTCAAAAATCCATTGATTAGGCAATGTGCATGTTTGTCATTTTGCACTTTTTGGACCAAATGGGGAAAAAAACTTGTTGAATTTGGAGTGATTTTTGTCTTTGGAATTTGTTTGAGATGGTTTTTTTACAATTGGGTTGTTTGGAAAACCATATCTCATAGAGCTTCGAAGAGGTTTGTTAAAATCTCTTTTTATTGGTTCATAAGTTGCAACACCTCATATGGTAAGGTGAAAAACCATGTAGACATAACTTTTTTTTTCTTCATTTCATGACCTAGCTATGGATCTTTCATAAGAATTTTTAAGTTAAGCCCATTTTTGTCAAAATAATATTGGGATGGGTCGCTTTACATCATAATATGCTTGGGCCAACAACAACAAACGGGCTCAGTAGTATATGTTGCAATCTATTTTCAACAAATTAGGGCCATATATAATTTGTGGAACTATTTTTCAATTGTTGATTACATGTTCATATTGACATTATCCACCTTTCAAACAAACATTAGTTAACCAAGATAGGGACCATGTATGTATAAGTTACATACCATGTCAACCATTACAATGTCAATTGCAAATCCAAGCGCTAGGTTTTTGTGATGTGGTATTGTCCAAAACCATAGCTTACAACGTTTAATTTTATACTTATAAAACGTTTAGAGTTTAGATTTAGCAATCAAAACATAGTTAAATTTGGGCCACATACACCTAATGAGCTATGGATACCATCATAACAAAATTTTAAGAACTTATAGACTTCATTTCAAGATTTTCAATCATATGTTCATTTTAATTGACCATTATGGATGTGTGTAAGCACATAGGAAAGAGATTTGAAATACTAATGACTTACATAGGAAGGTGTCCAAGTAGTGTTTATATTTTCATTTTGTCATGGTAATGAGTTTGGTTACCATCTATTCATAGTGGGGTGTCAGGTGGCAATTTTTTTAAAATACTAGTAGTCCAATTGGCTATTCAAAGATTTTTTGTTTTTCAAAGTGGTTATGTTAATTAATCCATGTTCATAACCTTGTGATGAGCACTCAAAGAATGTTACGTGTTCATGTAGTGACAAATTTTTTCACACTTCAAGTTTATGAAGCTATTGAATACAACACAATGTCAAATATGAGGCAACAAATGCCTTTAAATGATAAGTTTTATGGCTACAAACAATTTGAAGAGGTGTGAAAAGATGTGTTTGGGTCCTACCTATTGCTAACATGGATCCAACTATGTTAACTACCATCAAGGCTACCTAAAAGGATTCATCTATGAGGTAAATTTTTTTTCAATCCATATGAACAAATGCAACCAATGTTGCAACTAAGAATAGTATTCATGAATCTCCCAAGAACTTGAAGTCTATGCAAATTATTATTGAAAATAACATAACAATCTTTCCTTATTCATGTTAATTTTATAATAATACAGTTTGTGAAGGCTAATTATCCAAGGCTCAATTGAAAACAAAAGCATCACAACAACATATGTGATTAAAAAAAACCTCAACAAAAAAATTTACATCAAATCAAGTAGGCCAAAAATGAATCCCTCAAATGTGTCACCATGATACCTTTGCAATTTATAGCACAACAAATTAAATATTTACAATTATTTAAATTATAAAAAAGCTAAAATTACTAATCAAACTTCAACACAATAACCTCAAAATTGAATAATTTCAACTTTCAAAATGAACCAAATTCAAATCTAAAAGAATATGCAAAAAACCATTGATGGATGGGCAGTGTTATTAACCTTCACACTTGGGTGTTTGCAAACTTCAATACACATGCAACAAGTTTTCCAACACATGTCAACAATGTCAACCACATCTTAGATCTAGACTTGCAAGTCTAATAATTAATTGCACATCCATTCATTTCTCATTCAATGCCAATCTTGCACTTAATGCAAGATTTTACAACAACAAAAAACCCAAATTTAAAATGTTGCCATGAGATCATGAAGACACCTAAAACTAAATTACTTGGAGGGGATTTGAGCCCCAACCCTAGAAAGGTGCTACCCATTGGAACTCAAGCATGAATTGCAAAAAAACCCAATTAGAATACACATAAAACAACCATGTACAAGCGAATATGAAACGTGGGCTGAATTTACTATGAGTGTGACTCGCCATCACCACCATTGACAACCAGAATTGATTGAAACTCCCATGGACACATAAAAACATAAGATGTGTAACATAGGGGGAAATCTTGCAAAAAATGGCCTTCATAGGCATTGTAGATTTCTTCAATAGCTAGATACAATGTTGGCATAAAACCAACAAGTGAAAACCACATTCAAAAGCTATATAAAACATAAAATAAAATGCTTATAAATTAAACTATTGGTAAGATTAGATCACATGGCAAACCAAAAAATTATTTAAACTACCATTGCATAATGTTGATGGTTATCATTCCAAATGCACATTGTTTTGGAGAATGGGAAGGTTTCCAAGGAGTAAAACTTTTATGCATATGTCCACACAATGAGATCCAAGTGCATAGTCAAACAATTTTGGAACTTTGATTTCATGAAGGAAAGGGATGGAGAAGGTATGTTCATCCTCCATGTTGCCCAAGACCATAATTGTGCAAATTTTAAACCCTCTAATTCCAAGTCTTGCCCCCAATCTTGTTGTGGGGTTACAATCATGGGGGGAGGCAACATGGTAGCTTGAGCATGATTCTACATCATAAGCTTGAAAAATGAGGATTATTGGTCAAACACAACAAGGTTTATCAATGGCCCAACAACTATTCCAAAATTGCCAATGGGCCTCTCATGCCCAAAATGTGCCTGCAAAATGGCCATATGACTTGGAAAGGTTATTTCAACTTTTAGAATGAACCAATGCTGAAGGTAAATTACCCCAATGTCATTCAATAACTCTTACACATGGAAGCATATCTCCAACTCCAAAATTAAACCTACAACAACTTCCACACATTATTATTTCACAACTTCTACACATTGAGACGAAACTTCCTTACTCACCATACATGCAATCCTTTGTGGTTACATTTGTGGTATGCAACATGTACAACCTATCTCAAAAATAAAATGCAACATATTAAATTGAAAACATAAGTTTTATCCACCAAGTCAAAGGAAAATGATCATGGGCATGTTCAACAAGATCATGGAAAATGGTGAAATGTTAAGATAAGAACCTCTTCCTAGGTTCACAATAAATTGTTTACATGTTGGATTCCCAAACCTTAATAACACCGATATTGAAATCACAAATGAAAATATGTTGTGCTTGTGCAAACTTGGACAAGCCTTGCACTGATTCTAGTAAAAGTATCTTCACATCACAAAGGAGCTCATAATATTCTTTTGCAACGTTGATGGTGGGATTATTAATAGCCATCTTTATAACTAGAGCCTTGTATTAGCCAAAGTTGCTTGGAAGTTTACAACATAGAAATCCAACAAGTTTTTATGTTCTTCAAGATTTTGCTACTTTTGCTTTCCAAAAATTCAACAAGTTTGATGGCCTCAAGATGCTTCTTAAGGCTATGAGAAAAATAATTATAGATGGAAACAAACATAGATTCAATTTTAAAAACCAAACTCAACCCACTCAAATTGTGAACAACCAAGTTAGTGCAATGAGCCATGTAGTGGACATCGCTCACAAATAGAACATTTTTTGCATGAGTTGAATGGTAACACCACTTTTAACACCATGAAAAATCGTAACCTTGTCTACACCAAAGCAAATTAGTTTCCTAGCAATGTTGACCTCACTCAATCCCCCATATTCAACAAGACTTTGGATTATCAAAAAGGTCAAATTGTTAGCAATAGATCCATCAATCATCCTTTGCAAGTTCAACAAAATGAGGAGTCTCTTCCATTCTTTTGTCACATTAACATGAACATACAACCAACTTTGATTGTCAATGGTGTTGAGTTCATCACAACTCATGAAAATATATTATGATTTGTGCACATCTTTTGTGGCATGGAAAACAACATGATGCATCACCTTTGCCATGCTCCAACATCACGAATTTATAGGCTTCATGGGTTCGTTCCAAATATGTGCAAAATCTATTATTTCATGGGTTCGTATTGTTTACACACAAATGTCATGCATTATTTAAACACAAAAGTCATGTACATGACTTTCATTGTAAACAATACCAATAGTCACACAACATTTGTGTCTAAACAATACGAACATGCATATGACATTTGTGTCTAAACAATGCGCACGACATCAATGTTAAAGCATTACAAGTAGATGAATGACATTCATGTCTATTTCATACAAACTTATGAAAAGTAAATTTTGCATGACTATTATTGCCAAATCGTGACCCATGAAATTTATGATGAACCTATGGAGTTGCACCAAGGCTTGTGAGGATAGTTTGCAAACTTGAAAAATTGGAACAAACACCTAAAAGTTTCAAGTTAGTCATGGGTTAGCCTTGTTGTAAAAGATGCCAAATTGCAATAAACTAAATATCATCACAAACTTCATGCGTCATGATTTGGCAATAATAATCGTGCAAAATATTCTTTTCATAGGTTTGTATGGAATAAACACAAATGTCATTCATCTACTTGTATTGTTTGAACTTCAATGTCATGTGCATTATTTAGACACAAATGTCATATGCCTATTTGTATTGTTTAGACACGAATATTGTGTGTTTATTTGTATTATTTACACACAAAAGTCATGCACACAACTTCCATGTTTAAATAATGCATGAAATTTGTGTGTAAACAATATGAACCCATGAAATAACATATTTTGAATGGATTTGGAAAAAACCCATGAAACTTATAAATTTGTGATGAAACTTATTCTTCTTCCTTTCTACATTACCCTCATTATGAAATTGAATAAGAATTATGTTGCACCCTATGGAAGCAACCAACTTCTCATTCTTCACATGTGTGTTAGTAGGACATGAATAAAATTGGCCAACAACAAAACCAAGTTTTGCAACAATGCATTTCTTCAACCCATAATGCTTCACCAAAGAATCTAGTTTTGGCACCAAGAGATTTTCCCTCCCTTCAACAATAGAATAGACTTTACATCTCACCATTTGCATCTTCTCGTCCTTCCCACAAACCAGTTTTGCCCAATAGAATCTTATAACCCAATGTTCCTCAAAAAACTTGGTTCAATTCCCATTTAGGTTTCCTTCTCTTTCTTTTTAGTCCACCATGCTTAGCTTCAACTTCTAGAACATCTATTTCAACAAAAATACATTCATGTGAACCTTTTAAAGTAACATTTTTACTTTCCCTTCTCTAATGCCGAATGTAGATGTGTCAACAAACTTTCTAGAGTTGTAGTTATTTTGAAGTTCTTTACAGTCCCATTTGACAAAGGAACAAATACATATGCATTATATGTGTTGCTAGGGTTTGAAGATCCAAGAAAATCAATAATAGAAAAAAAGACAAAATTTGAACCATCTTGGAGGTTCCAATGGCACCATCATTGTGTGTAAACAAACAACTAAACAAGTTGTTTCTCTCTCAAGCTACTTCTTTCACAAATGTTGTAGTTACTAATCAAACTTCTTTTTCAAGTTATTGATCTCACAAATGTTGCAATAATATCTTTCACAAATGTTATAATTATAGATTAAGCTTCTTTTTCAAACTACTATTCTCACAAATGTTGTAATAGATTCTCTCACAAAATTTGTTGCAATTATAGAATAGGTTTTTTCCACAAATGTTTTAGCAATTTTTTTCTCAAAACTACAACTACAAATCAAGCTTCTTTCACAAATGTTGCAATTACAAATTAAGTTTCTTTTTCAAACTATTTTTTTCACAAATGTTGCAATAATAGATCCTAAGTTTAAAGGTTTCTCTTTCAAGTTGCTTCTCTCACAAATTTTGCAATTATAGATCTTACTTTTTCAAAGATTTCTCTCTCAAGTTGGTTATTTCAAACTCTCACAAATGTTACAATTACAAATCCTAGTTTCAAAAGTGTTGAACAAATGCAATTGGACTTCTATAGACAATCAAAACTCACACATGCTAAGATGCTTAGTGTTGCAACATAAAAAATATTAGGAAAGTTGGATGTAAGTAGGAAATGCTTATTTTGAATCACATTAAAGCAAATCAGATTGAATTAGATAAAAAACTCCAACCATTTGCCCATTGCACACAATGCCACTCCCAAAGTTCTAACATTCAAGAACCACCCACCCACCATTCAACCACAAAGTACATCAAACAAATGCTACCCACAATTAATCTTACCTTCAAAGTTGAAACTTGAAATGGGACTTGTGCACAAAATATTAGAGTCCATACTCTAAACGCATGCTATAGCTTGATCTTGCTCATGTCCTCCCGTTTTCTTTAATTAGATTATTTTCTTTGTTTAGATAGTACATTAAGTCATTAATACAACTATAAACTCATCCTATTACTAGTACTAACATTCAAAATCCAATGTGTGTGCTTGTGGCAATCTCCAAATTATAGCTTTCTAGTGTAGGTGGCAATGGCATCTACTTGAAATAGTTGTAGGTAGTGATGGCACTTGCTTGGAACAACTACATAAGCGAAGGAGTTCGTAGATTCATTGAACATATAACATCCAAGGGTTTGCATGAATTGATGCAATCAGCACACATTTTGGACCTTTGATCTTACATATGACGATAGGTGGGCATCTTCATGCTCATGTTTGTGCAATTTTATCCAAATTGTGTGGCCAAAATTCCTACATGCCTTTCGCCAAGGTTTTTGTTTTCTCACTAGTGTGCAAAATTTCGCCCAAAAAAAATAGTGGTTCATAATCCATACATACACAATGTTGCATACCCAACTACATACACTAATATATTTGAAATTGTTACAATTTATCTTTCTTGCAAAAGTAATGTAAATTACATGGGTCTAGTATTAAGCTAGTTGATGCATGTGGCAACATGTTTGGTTAAATGATTAAATGATTATTTATCATTGGGATATCTTCAATTACTTAAAGAGTAATTGAACAAAAAATGTGAAGCTGAAAGTGTATTGTGAACTCTAGCAAAAAAGATCAATTTGAAACTTTGGTTAAGTTTTAAAGCTATGGAGATACAATTCATCCAATATGCACCCATTAGTATGATTCACCCATTACAAAGAAGAGGTGGATTACCAAGCATGGAAGTAGGCTTTTAAAGGGAATATGGCACAAGTTTGTAAGTAGGTTGCTAATGAAATGAAACAAATATTTAGGTAGATACAAAGTGCTCCCATAGATAAACATACTTCTTTTTTTTCGAATAGATTTTCATGAATACCTATGCATGCATCAAGCAATACTATTTTGTCATTCAACTATAATCAACACATTATCTAGGTTTAAAGTGTCTCAATGCTATTTCAATTAGTGAAATTTAAAACATTTTAAGGAAATGAAATGCATTTGCAATATAAATGAACTTTGGACTTGCCATGTAAAACCACAAATACACATAATATATATGTATGGTTAGGCTAAAGAATAATAGCTTGGGATAATCATAGCATATGTTTCTGTGTAATGCCAACCCAATCAAAGGCATTCAATATCAAAGTATGTTTATGGCCTAAGGTATAACACTCGATGGGCTTTAGTTGGTTTTTCTTTTATTTTGTTATGTTCAAACTTCATTTCTTTGTTTTTTTTGGTTCAATCATCCGAAGTAGTTGGAACCTAAAGCATTCCAAATCCTTGGGTGAAGATTGGTCAAATTAATTGCCTTGCTATTTTCTATCATGAACTGATGGAAAATATCACCAAATTTGAATATATATATATAAATTTGTAAAAGTTAAAAATACTCTTGTTTGGTTCACAATTTGCCAATAAATTCTCTTTCTTTGGTACCCTAATTAAGAAATTTTCACAGTTTCCATGACATTGATAAGAAAAATAACATATGTACAATTTTATTTGTCATCCCGTTATAGGAGCATACATTGGAACATATATTAAGTTGGAAGGTGAATTTCATGGTTTATGCACTTCACACATGTTTGTCAAGAGGTGACCAATCTACTTGGGCTTCACATTATTTTGCACTACCAATGACGATCAATTGGCATAACATCAAAATATTGATATATTTTAGAGTTATTTAGAAAATAATTGGTTACCAAAAATTGGTAATCCATGATCATATAGATTGTCCATGAAATCATTTTCATTTCCATTAATTTTGGAATATGCAATTTAATTTTCACTTACTAAGACATCAATATTTTTAACATTCATGATGTCCTTATTTATTTATTTAATTATTAAAAAATTGGGGACCTTTCCAATGTCCCCCAATGATCCCTAATTCCAAAAATATATAAAATATTTTCAACCCTAGTCCCCAAAACATCCTTTATGTATTTTTTGGTGTTCTCCAACATCATATCCAATTTTATGAGTAATGGAATATTTCAAAAAGGAAAACATAGTATATGAATATTTGGGAAACTATTGTATGTATAATACTAATATATCTAGCTTATAGAAAGTCATAATTTTCCTTCTTTTCTTCTAAATGAGAAATGAAGTCCAAATTTCCATAAGTTATTTAACACAAGAAAAAGACACTTATGTTTTGGATTAAAAATAAAATACAGGGTATTTATTTGATTACGAAATTTTTCATTATTAAAAATTATTAACCATGTGCTTCTAATCAATGTGTTGATTTAACATTTTCACCATATACAAAAAATTGAAAAGTTTAGGAGAACTAATTTCTTCATGCATTTGTGATAGAGACTATCCCAAGTTTCTTACAATTATATCTTGCTTGATTTCATGTGTACCTCATTTGTTGTGAAGAATTTATTTATGCCATCGAACTTCATAATGAACTTTCAATCTCTTATTCCTATCAAATTAACTTAATTTCATTTTGCCAAAATGACAAATAATTTGAATGACAACCTAACATTCTAAGGTTTCAACCAGTGTGGAGCAATTCTTTAGTTTTATTAAGAACCTCCAGTTCTGGTTGCAAATATTAATGGAATTGGGGATCTGGTTATAAGTTCCACTTCTTTACCAAAAAAAGACACTTCTGGTTCTGATTTTGGTTTGAACCTTTTATTCTAGTCACTTTTTTTTATAAAAAATTGGGTCTTGTTCCTCACCTAAATAGAACTAGGAACTCAATTCCAAGTCCAGTTTCCTTTTTTTTAAATTAGGTTTTGGTTTCGTAAGTCAAACTCAATTTTGGTTTGGTTTTTATCAATGTTGCGCACAATTATTTGAATTTGTCAAGAATCACTAGTTTCAGTTATTTTAATATTTCATAATCACAGAACTACTGGTTATGGTTTTTGGAAGAAAAAAAATTAGAAGCATGAAAACATCAATCTCGGTTATTTCAAAAACCCTTAAAAAACCCAAAAAAAATTGAAGAAAAATCCAATAAAAAAAATCAAAATTTTGAGGCAGGTTATTTAATTCTTCCAAAATTTTGAGAACCATGGTTATATACCAAAATTGGTTATTTGATTTTGGAGAACCATAATTATGAATCTTAAGAACCACCCTAATAAATGTCGCAAGTTTGTTTTGTCTTTTTCTATTTCTAATAACCACTCAACACTGGTTCTTACCCACCAAAATGAGTACCACCCAACAATGGTTCAACATTTTTAGACTTCAACCGTTTCAAAATTTACAAGCTTTCTACCTTCAATATTAGGAGGATTCTTGTAACCCCCAAAACATTTCTTCTTATCTATGAATGTTTAAATTTTTTCTTCAAATTAAATATCTTTCACAACTTTTGGACACTTTGAACTTTGAAATTATTGATATGATGTTGTTGATTATAGTAACAAATGTTGACCTGATGCATATTGGGTGCCTTGGGCTTGTAGAATTTAATGTTTTTCTTTTAGAAATTTAACAAAACATAATAAACTCATAATTTCAACAAATCAAAGTGGATACATAAAATCCTATCTATGTTTCTTTTTTCCATTATTTGATATTGGGAATTTGATGAATTTTCAATAAATTAGCAAAATTAGTTGAATTTATGCTAGAAAAACACATTTATCCAAAAAAAAATCCAATTTATTGTCGGAGAAGTGACAAAATTTGTCTCCTATCATCAAGGTTTTAGATAATTTGTATTATGAAAAATGATTTGATTTGTTGGCTTTTGACATCTATTAGGTAGCAAAAATTTGGTATTGTCATATGTCATTTGTACTTGAATAAGACAATTGGTTACATGAATTGCTTGGAAGAAACATATGCATATGGGCATTCAAGAATAAGCAAATACATCGAGGCTATAAACATCCATGAAATATGTTTTATTTGAAACAAAAGCCAAGAAACAACTTACCAAGGGAGATTATACAACCCAACACCCACCAATTCACCATCCATTGGAAACCCATTAGTATGGATGAACCACAACTAAGTTACCAAGGTTCCAACTTTGTAACCTATCATGGAAACCCTCTTACATCCACTTCACAATATTTAGTTAACCATCTACATGTAAGTAGCATAAGTAACTAAGTAAGGAATGTAAAGGTGACTACTTAGGTAGGTAAGCTTTAGAATGCACTTGGTGGCTACTAAATAGGTAAAGAGACATGTGGATGGTTGATACATAACTAATGTGTTGTGGTTAGCTATGGGACGTGAATACAATGAAAAAATGTTTCTTGTCCCTCACATCATTCATCTTGTGTGATGTGTTGGTGGGTCCAAACACAATAAAAGGAGCCTAGGTCCAAAGGCCAAAAGTCCTTTCTAAGATTGTACTCAACATGTGACTTTCATGTGCTGGTCTATTATATCAATTTTTTCATTTTGTCATAGAATTTCTCAAATGGAATATCAATTTTAATGCCAAATAAGACCCATAATACTAATAATTTATTTATTTTGATATCAAGCCTTATATTATAGTCAAGTGTACAATTTTGGTTTTAGCAATGATCACAAATAGCGAGTTTTTAAATTATTTATTGAGAATTAAAATTAAATAAAATGCATGTGAAAAAAAGTTTTGAATGCTTCAACACATGTGACCCCTTTTTTTTGTGAAATCGATTAAAGTTTATATAATTTTTAAAAATATTTTTTATTGCAGATTTATAAAGAAAAGAACTTTTAAAAGTTTTAAAACACACTTGTTCACATCCTTGTTCTTTAAAATATAACAAAGAGCTCCTGCAACATTATGAACTTGAATCAAATTATTGCGGTTACAATTTGAGATTTATTTTAAAAAATAGATTAAAAATCTAAATTATTGTGTTCCCATGATGATTTTTCAAGAAATGTCCATACCCCTTCTAGGCCCTTTTATTATTTTTGGACCCCAGTGGGTGCTACGTCACTCTAGCTGGAAACATGGGAATGTCACAAGTTCCAGCAATGTGTTTCCTTGGTTCCCAATGTGTTCTTACTATGTTCCCTTTAAGTTCTCAAAGGGTTCCCACCAGGTTTTTCAATATGTTCCAAAAGTTCCCAATGTGTTCCCCAACATATTCTCTTGATAGGACCTCACTTTTATTCCATATGCTTTGGCAAATGTTGTCCTCCTTTCACCTATATAGCTGGGCCAAAGGGGAGGAACTTTAAACTTCAAAATAGAACCTTCTATTTTGGAGAGAGCCTCCATAGTTTGTTTTTTAAGTGATGGCAAGCCAATCAAAATTGGCTCATTGCGAAAAAATAAAAATAAATTGAACTTGGGAGGCACCTCATCTAATTAAATTAATAGGAGAGGTAGCTCTAATCAATAAGTACCTCCAACTCAGAATAGGGGTATTAGTCCAGGTTGAAAATGGTGACAAAATGTTTTGAAAATAGAAATTTCATGCCAACCAATGAAAAGGCTCAAGGGGGCTTAGGTTTTTTTTCTTTGAAGGTTTGGGGGCCCAGATGGTAGGACTTTTTGTTTTTTGGCTGTTCCCATCAAGTTCCCAAGCTATTCCTTAATATATTCTCAATAACACCTCATATTTTATCCCATACAATTTGGTAATGGTTCAAGTTCCATGTAAATGAAAAGCATGACAAAGAATGCTTCTATTTTGGGGAGGGAAGCGTATGTAGGCTTTTATGTTGGGGAGTGCCCCATGTTTCAAAAATATTGGAGATAGGCCAATCAAATGACTCCTTTAAAAAAATTAACCATGGACACACCCCATCACCAATTAATAGAAGCATGAATAAGCACACCCAGCTAATAGAGGGGTCTTTGGTTGGGTGCACTTTAGCGGAGTTCATTTGTTGGTTCATTTTGCATACTCCTAAGTGTGAAAGTACTATAATGTCATACTAAGAGAATGTGCTACCATCAAGGTTCATGGGGAGAGATGTTGGCACTAGCTTTTGATGAGAGACTACACAAAGAGATTCCTATGAGTGGACCTCCCTCCCTCCCTCACACTCCTCTCCCCCCCCCCCCCCCCCCCTTTCCAAAGACATTGTGCATGGCAACTGTTGTTTACTTGGGCTGACAAAACTCTTGTCGGATTTGCACTATGATGAAACTCCATCAAAACCATGTGGAGAATGGTGGCCAATAGAATTGAGGAGTCAAGACAAAAAGAAAATTCCATTAGACCCTACGAACTTTTTCTATTGTCTTTATGGATACAAGGGAACACACGAGTCAAAATTAACTCCAATTATTGATGGCAAAAAAAAACCAAATAATTCACTCTCTCATGCCTTCTTTTAGAGTCAAACAAACTCCCCCCCCCAAAAAAAAAATAACAACAATAATAATAATAATAATTATTATTATTATATATTGGCTCACACAAAATATTGGGGGTTGCATAAAATTTTGGTTTCCAGTTAGGCCCACCAAAAGTTGTCCACAACTGGTGTGCTTTTGTGTATGTGCTTCACTGTGCTTTGCTGAATGATGGAGCTCTTGCAAACTTGAACTGGTATATATAATAGTTGACATGACCCACTTCTCATCAGCTTGGCATGCTACCCCCTACCAACCAGGCCCAGCTTCAAAACATGAATGTTTCCTCCAACACCACTATTGAAGGACCAAGAATCCACTCATTTGCAAGAAAAAACAAAAAGGAGTTGAGCTGCAAGAAAAAATAGCACTTTTTTGGTGCTCTATTGTTGCTTTTGCCTCCCCTACATGAAGAAGAAGTTATTTCCATGGAGCCAAAGGTGCATTCACAACTTGGTGTTAGGGACTTTAGTGTTGAGTCCCCTACATCATCATGTTAGTCATTTAGGACTTCAACCTACTTACCATGAAGATTTATGTTAAGCTAATATTCACTTAACATTAAGTTATCACCCATTTAAACATTGAGTGCCACCTAGGATGCCACCTAGATTTTCATTTAACACTGACTTAACATCAAGTGTGAATGCACCTTAAGAGCAGCTATGTCCACTGGCAGCAATAAAATGGTCTATACATTCTACTTTGGATGAAAGTGCAGCCTTCCATTAGTATGAAAATGGGTTCGGACCTGTGTGAAGGCGGCTCTTTCAATTTTAATCACCATTGATTATGGGTATACTCTACAAGAGAATGTCTCTTTCATCCATTACAATGTACAATTTGTGGTGTTTATTGTCTCATATATTACATTAAAATGACAATTTAACATTAGGTAATGGCATATTTTACATTATTATATTGTGAAAATTTTGAAAATCAAAGAATTGTCAATTCCAAATATTTGAAAATTTTCAAAGAACCATGGGGTTTTGTCAAAGTTCAAACCATCAAATTGTAGGGTGGTAATTTGATCTATAATAATAATTATTATTATTGTGGAGGACTGGAGTTCAGGGGCCAAGCAAGTAGTGTGAAACTTCTATTTTCCAAGGTGGAGTAGGGGGCAAATTTGGCCTTTAATTATATGCTTACATGCCTTATTTAAACTAGTATTTATTTTTATTTTTCATAACCACCAAGTAGTTTTTGTTTATTTAAGGCACCAATTTTTTTACTAATATCATTATAAGAAAAGGGGGTTTCAAGTATGTTATAAGAAAAGGTCATATTTGTTGGTTATGCACAAAGGTAGGTTATCAAATAAACAATTGAAAACCATTGATTAACTTGTCAATCATACACTAGTTATAAGGTTTTTTGAATCGTTATTATTAATTTATTAATTTTTCTATTTTTTGGGTTTTAGTGTTCAAAGATTGATAATCTATTTGGATGATAATTGGGTCAAAACTCACCAATCAATATTGGTCTAAACCTTAATGGGGGTTTGGTCCAAAATCAAAAAAGAAAGGAATCGGGGCATGTTCCCTAACTTGCAACACTTTGAAGGTAGGAAGACATGTTAAAGCTTTGGGATGGGATTAAGATGAACTCATAAACAAGAGTTCAAGATGAAATCACCTGCACAACCAAGGAAAGAGGGCAAATAGTGCAAGTTGAATGCAAGTGATGCAGTGGACTTCATAGGGACAACCTCAAATAGAAGTTTTACATAGCCTACATCCCTTGGGGAGGAGGCACCATTCCCCTCCCTATAATATACTTTGTGATTATGCATAAGGGTTACATCCAAGTGGCAATTTTTCTTGAGACTCCCAAGTGGTGTGACATTGGTATTAAAGTTTTTTTAATTTGGACATTGAATATGAACATGAATATTGGGTAAAAACATGGTAAAGTATAGACAAAAAATGAATGTCTTCAATTTTACCATATATTGATGCATATGAACATAAACAAGTAGCATAAAAATGGGCAGAAATATAATTGAAAACCTTCTTGCACCTCTATTGCTATTATAAAAATTAATTAATTTTTAAAAATGAAGACCAAACAATTTTTTTAAGTAAACCAAAAATATCCCCATTTGTTAAGTAATAAATTTTGTAAATGGGGATACTTTTGGTCTACTTTTTATATGGATTTGCTCCTTTACTTTTGGGGATATAAATATCATTATATTATTGAGGTGTGATTTTAATGGAAAGTATAAAATATATTTATTAAAACCTACTTATCACATACTTTACAAAAAATAAAATATGTTCTTCATTACAAAACATAGATTTTGAAACTATTTGCATTTCAAACAAGTAGACAAAAAATTAATTGAAATGATTTGAAAGTTGAAGATTAATGCATAACAATGAATAAGTATGTTATCTTTGATCATTCAATTAAAAACATTCAATGTACAATAATTTTTTGATAGGTTTTATTAGAATTTTACATCTACTTTCATCCAACCTTGACATGGTAGTTTTTTTGTACAATTTATTATGTTTATTCCCTATTCAAATGTTTTTCAAATAGATGTACCAAAGTGAGTATATATAACAATTGACATGTTTCGAGTATCTTGGGTATGAACATGAATGTACAACAACCTCATACCACTTGGTATGAAAATATGCGTATGGGCATCAAATATTCACATCAATATTTTATTTAAAATGAAAACAATTGTAACAAAAGCCATATTAACCCAATAAAAGCATCATGGCCAAAAGAAAAGGAAAATTAATCCAACTCACTCACATAATCTCAAAAGAAATTTGACATTTGACGGTACAACTTCAACACACCCTAGTAGTATCAAATTAAAGTTCGATACTCTTACATAAATTCAACAATTTCATACATTGGATGATACACCTTGTCAACTAATTAGTCCTAAATTGCATTGTTTATGAAAAATGCCATTCATAGTTCTTACAAATCACATGAATTTTGGCAACATGGTGCAAATGGGATAACACAAGCCACATCCACCTGCTTTTTAACTATTCTTGAGACTACTTTTGGGAAAATATTCTTGAAATATTGTTGAAAAAGTCTTCAAAAAAGTCTTTAATTTTTTTTTAAAAAAAATTCATACTATTTTATTATGGTTCATGTTTTAAAAATGTCATTTTCAAAAAAATTGAAATCCATTTACCAAATAAAATAGTAAATGTTTTGAACGAGTAAATGGATTTCAAAATGTAACATTTGCTTTTGCTATGTTTTGAAAAAACCAAATAAAAATTACATTTACTATGGTACATGTTATTGTGACTGCACCCAACACCTTTTGAATCAAACAAGTTTTCAAATCATACTTCTATCAACAATTGAAATATTGTTTTAAATAAAAATCTTGAACACAAACATTCCTCTCATTCATACATCATCATTTTTAAGAGGTGCATGCTTAATTTACTTTCATATGCTATAATGATTCTAAGAAATTGCAATGGTATTAATTATTTCCTTTAAGCAATAAGTTTTTAGAACATCTTTTCATTTCATTTCATGAAGATTTTTCCAACAAAACTTTAAAACACCAATTTTTGCCAATATATTTTTAACAAAGAGGTTGAATAGTATGTTGTCAATTGGTGGCCCTCACCAAACTATTTTTTTTTTCATAGGTATTAACAACCTTTCTTTCCACATCATTAACATGTTTAAACTTTCATCAATTTGAGACAATTTTGCGATAGAAACAAGAACAAAAACTCTTTATGCAATGTATCATTTTATTTTGCTAAAACCTATCTAGCAAAACCAAAACAAAAGTCTAGCAATGATGCCATCACAAAAGACCTCAACACATTAATGATAGGTCGCACAATAAATCTTGTATGTTTGTTAAAGTTGTATGAATCATTAATGTGTTAGTAGAACATTAAGACATTCCATTATGAAAAGGTGTGACCCTTCATATGTCACAACCTCTCAATACTAGTCGAATACAAAAGTTCTTCTATTAATACAATATATTTACTTCATCTCTTTCTATCTTTTGTCTCCTGTATGATTTTCATATGGTATCAAAACAATAAGGTCAAAAAATGTATAATGCATCAATTTACATATGTTGTTAACTTGCACAAGAAATAAAAAGAAAAAATGAATAGGATTAAAATTTAAAATACAATGATCAAAAAATCTATTTTCCATGATCTCAATATATCACAATTCATGATTGATCTTTTAACACATTCAATATAAGATTATAGCAAATAAAATGGCACAAAACGTAAAGATCGGTCATGTAACCAAATTTGATGAAACCTTTTTAAATATATGGTTCATAGATAAACATTCATATTCAAAACAAAAAAATTGTGGAGTGTCATAAATGGTATTGAACCAAAATTGACACTTCCAACTATAGTTGAACTTGATGCAAGAACTTTGGCTTTACTTGCCACAAAAATGAGAAGCATAAATGAGTGGGAGGAAAAGGATGTAATGTTTCTAACTATAATTAATAATTTTTTGGATAATAATGTTATATCACATGTTCAATTATATAGCACACAAATTTAGCATGGAAAAAGTTGGAAAGGTTATTCAAATCTCAGGACAATGTACCAAAATGTATCTCATGGATAAG
>Ga0209208_10004328_pt1 | contig 20183 bp, 19 predicted proteins | sample S1TSphfallax_3_FD_187694 | JGI IMG/M metagenome (GOLD analysis project Ga0209208, IMG submission 187694) | Host-associated microbial communities from peat moss isolated from Minnesota, USA - S1T2_Fd - Sphagnum fallax MG (SPAdes) (version 2) | ecosystem: Host-associated > Plants > Peat moss >...
TGCATCCCGAAGCAACAACAAGGCTGAAAGCAATTATTCTTCATACGAGGGGGAATGTCTTGCTGTTGTATGGGCTGTCATACATTTTAGGCCCTATCTTTATGGCACCAATTTCACTTTGTATACAGACCACCAGCCTATCAAGTGGTTGATGACCAACGACAAGCTTACTGGTAAGTTAGCTCGTTGGGCGCTTATACTTCAGGAGTATGAGTTCAAGGTTAGTCACCGACCTAGTATTACACATCAAAACGCAGATACCATGTTGCGAAGACCCTTCACTACCTTTGAAGATTTTTCAAAAGTCAAGCAAGACTTCGACCAAATTCCAGCAGTACATGTATCTTATGCATCTAGTTATCTTGCACTACTGTAATGTAACCTGGTTGAGCATCCCATTTTGGATATATGGGAGGACTTGGACACCCTGAGATTTCTTCAGCATGGAGAATACCCTTCCCAAGTTACATCAAGTCATTGGGATCGTATACAACAACGATCCAAACGCTACACATGGAAGGACAATCACCTTGTTCGATGCTTACCCCAAGGCGACAAAGTGGTTCCTCCACCACATGAACGACATGGTCTTATTCATAAGGTACACTCGGAGCTTGGACACTTTGGAGTTAAATGTACTTATAGCCTTCCTGCTCCTCATTACCATTGGAGAGGTATGTATGTTCAAGTCCGAGATGTCATTGCTAGGTGTGAACAATGTGATAAAGTGAGAACTTTTTTCTCCTCTTGACAGCTCACACTTTCTCCACTCCCTATTCAAGGCATGTTCTATCGCTGGTCATGTGATTTAGCTGGAGAGTTACCACAAACCTCCAAGGGTAATGTCTACATCATGATTATGATTGAGCATTTTTCAAAATGGGTGGAGCTTGTTACACTACCAGACAAATCATCACATAGCACCAATCAGGCTTTCTTACAACAAGTCCTAAGTAGGTTTGGGGCTTGTGCTGAGTGCCTTACTGATCAAGGATCAGAATTCAAAGGAGAATTCCAAGACCTACTTGAACATGCTCTCATTGACCATCAGCGGACTTCAAGAGATCATCCCCAAGCTAATGGCCTTGCAGAGAGGATGGTTCAAACATGTAAGAAAAAACTTCGGAAGATTTGCCTCACTAGGAACAAAGAGGATTGGGACCTGGCCCTCCCTTACATTGCCATGGGTTACAGGATGTCCAAACATGCCTCTTTGTCTCATTTCTCTCCTTACTTTCTACTTTTTGGGAGACATCCCATTCCACCATCTTCCATTACTGCTCAAATGGACCAGGTTGTGGACTTGGATTCTCCAACCACTTGGGCTAGGGTCATCGCATAAAGGGCTGCCCTATTCAAGAGGGTTATGCCCATGGCCATGGAGAACTTGTCCATTGCACAACATCGAGACACCTTACGATATGCACACACACGAGGTGGCAGTTACAAACCTAAGGTGAAACAATTTGATGTTGGTGACTTTGTGTATCTCCAACGACAACCTAATGATACTCTAAACACTTCTTCTAGTCGCACTATCTTGAGGATTAAGGCAATCAGGCCTTCAGGTGTGTTAGAGTTACAAGGAGCTGATGGACGCACAATTCGGGATCATTCCAAAAATTGTGCGTTTTGCCACCTGCCAAACTTGGATCCTACCATCATCACGTTGACTTGGATTCCTCCACTTGATTATCCTTGTTAGGTATGTCAAAGGATAGACGATGCTAATCAGATGCTGCTTTGCGATAACTGTAATGGTGGATACCATCTCTTCTGCCTCAAGCCGACTCACTCAAGTTCCCGCCGACAATTGGTACTGTTCATCATGCTCTCCTACAGCACCTTGATTCTTACTCAGACCATGCCACGCTTTTCCCGACTCAGGTCTAGGGGGGGATACATGAGAATTTCATCTCAGCTTCCCTTGTGCATTGTATATATATGTGTATGCATGCATATCTTTTTAGTTGATTAGTTTCTATCTTTAATTGGTTTTTGTTTGTTTGTTTAGTAGAGTTTCTTGCGGATTTACACCCTTATGACATTGTATGTCACGACATTACACGTCACGATAGCTATCATGCCCGTATGCACGGCCTCATACATGATGGCCGATTACGGGCATGCTAGTCATATCTTTTAGGGTTAATGTACGGTTGTAGGGTTAATGTACGTTCTTAAGTGATTGTACGCTATTAGGTGTTTAGGGTTTCAACTTTTTGGTGGTTGTATAAAAGGGCCAAGCCCTTCCCTTCTCCTTTAGTTTTTCTAGAATTCCTTGTATGAGAGTTGCCTCCATAGTCTACTTGGATTTTCTAGATGCTCACGGTGGTTACTACACAGCCACCGTCTACATACATGTTCATTCCTTCTTTGCAATTCAATTCAATATACATGAAAATTTCATCTCAGCCTCCCTTGTGCATTGTATATATATGTGTGTGCATGCATATCTTTTTAGTTGATTAGTTTCTATCTTTAATTGGTTTTAGTATGTTTGTTTAGTAGAGTTTCCTGCGGATTTACACCCTTATGACACATTGTATGTCACGACACTACACGTCACGACACCTATTCTTCTATAGGCGTTTTGCCTTTTCGCTTCATCATGTTTTCATTTTTGATCTAGGGTGTTGAGGACTAATGTTGCAAATAGGTCCTTCTTCAAAAAATTATTGGAGAAACTCTTCTCCACTACACAAAAGTTGCTGCAACTTCTTTTCTTTTGTAGGTTTTGGTGTAGAAACTTTGTTCTAACTATTCCTCAACAAGTTGTTATAACTCTTCTTCTTCCATAGGTCATGATGCAAGAATTAGTTCTAGTTGTTCCTCAACAACAAGCTAAAGTATAATTTTCATTTCTTCCTCTAAGTCTCAAATAACAATGACTTGTGGTGCTGGTTTTGTTGTAGAAGCAATGGTTCTCTTAGAAAGTTAATAGTTGCATCTAATTTCCCTTCTAATTCCCTACTTTTTTGCTCTTGCTCAAAAAGATCTTGCGTAATCAACATGTTATCTTGTTTCAACTTATCCATCTCCTTGTGGATAATAAATAGTAGAACTAGTATGTTTAAAAATAAATGGTTAGTAAGTTATTTGATTGCAACATTGATAAAAATGGGTACCTTGATTGTCATAATAGTTAATGGACATCCAAATATCATAAGAATATGTTCGTACAAAACCTTGGCAAATATTATAATAATGTTGGAGCAAAATGCTCGAGCTTCCACCCATTTGGTTGCATAGTCAATGGCTACCAAAATGTATTGGTTGTTTGACATTTTGCTTATAGGTTTAACAAGTCCAATAAAATCCAATCCCCATTTTGGAAATGGTTCTTCATGTAATGTAGTAACTAGTTTGGCCAAATTTTGGGTCAATTGGTAAACATGTTTTTTAACAATAATCACAAGTTTAATAATATTCATGAACATTTCAATTCATCATTGGCCACCAATAACCAACATTTAAGACCTTTCACATAGTAATATCATAAGAAAAATGCCCTCCTATGCAATTGTTCCATGTAATTTTTGCAAAATAATGGACACCTATTTTGGTTGCAAAACTTGACAAAACTTGTTATCTTACCAAATATGTACAATTTTTAAAAAAAAAGCACAAATGGTTTAGTTCTTTGGGCTAAATATTTTTAGCATCACTTCTTCTAATAAGTATTCATACACATTTTATAACCATTTAGGTTATAAAGTAAACAAGTGATTGTTAGATATTTGATTAGGTAGTCTAATAGGTTAAGTCTTATTAGGTAATCTACTTAATGCATTTGCCATTAGATGGGATCTACCAGGTTTATAAACAATTTTGAAGTCATACTCCAAAAATAATAAGTGCCATCTAACTAACATGCCATAAACATGTGGCTTGTTAACTAAATACACTCAAGCCATATGGTTGACATAAAATGTGAACTTGTTGCCTAACATGTAATGCCTAAACCATAGCTAAAGCTTTTTATTTTTTATAGTAGTATAATTTTTCTCAATAGAAGTAAGCAATCTTTATGATGAATATATAACATATTGATTTATTTTACATGTTGGGTTATGGGCCAATACTACCCCTACTGCTAGCTGAGATGCATCAATATGAACATGAAATTCCAATTCCCAATTAGGACTAATAAGTATAGGAGCTTGAATGTACTGATTTTTAATATCTTCCCAAGCGGTTTGACATTCAGTAGTCCATTCAAACACTTCAATTTTTTTGAATAACTTGGTGATTAGTGCCATAACACATGCAAATTTTTTGATTAGCATTTGTAAAATTGTGCAATTCCATTGAAAACTTGGATCTCCTAAGGTGTTTTAGGCATTGGCATATTGATTAAAGCCTCTATCTTCTTGGGATCTGGTGTCTTCCCTTCCTTGGAGATTATAAATCCAAAAACAATTCCAAAAATACCATAAATGCACATTCTTTAAATTCAAATTAATGCCATACTCTTTGCATTTAAGAAAACCCTTTTTGGATTTTTCCAAATGAGTGGACATGTCACTACAAACAATAAAATCATCTAAAAATATCTTCATGAACACATCAATGTATTCACAAAAAGTTTAGGTGATTGTCGTTTAATAGGTAGGTGGTCCATTTTTTATCCCAAAGGGCATTAGAACCCATACAAAAGCCCCCGAATTAATGAAAAACGTGGTTTTGTATTGGTACTTTGGTGCTATGGAAATATGATGGTATCCAGAAAAACCATTTAAAAATCTATAAACTTCATGTTCGACTACAATATGAATAACCTCATTAGTAAAAGGTAACCGGTATGGGTCTTTCTTAGTAGTTGCATTAAGCCTCGTAAAGTCCACACAAATTCTTAATTTACCATTTTTCTTAAGCACTATAACTATAGGTGATATCTAAGTAGCCTCTTCCACATGTTTAATAAAACATGCAGCAAACAACTTATCGATATCTTGTTTGACAATAGCTGCATACTTAAGATTCAACCAATACCTTGCTTGATGAGCAGGTGGTATTGATGTGTCCAACTCAATCTAATGTTGAACTACCTTAGGTGGTATGCCTTTCAAATCTTTGTAAGTTTGGGCAAAGATGTCCTTAAACTCCTTTAGCAATTCAATTAATTGATAATTAACAACAATTTTCAGATCCACATTGATTCTAACTTGTTGCAAGTTTTCCTTAAAACCTAAATTGATTTTGGTCAATTGCACTTCTACATTAACAATCCATCAAGCAATACGAAGATTTTGAACTTTGATTTGAGTAGGTGTCTTGTCAATTTCCATTTCTCCTACTTTAGGTTGGAAATACGTCAATGGTAAATGTTGTTGGAAATTATCATGGGGTACAACTATTTTAACGAGTAATACAAATACTAATTTGACATGTATAACAAATGAAACAAGTGATTCAAACACATGTTCAACATGTATAATAACATGTTCAACTAGAGTAAAACCCGTTGATGTAATCAACTTAATAGGTTGATATGACCAAACTAATGTAAGGACAACTATGGTTCTTATTGAAAACAATCTTGGTTTTGTTGTAAACATCAAATCCTCCTCTTTGTCAAATATTCTAGAATGGAAATCATAACAAACTAACACTTTTGGACGCTTAGTTATTGCTCCAAGTTTCTTAGTAACAAGTATGCTTATGATTGTATTAGTTCCTTGTATAGTGATAATATTATGTTGCCCCAATTATGAGGCACTTTAGCATCCCTTAGCCAAGGACAACCTAATAACATAGAGTAGTTGGAATTTAACACACTATTTTGAATTACAATGAAAGTCATTGCATATGGAATTTCGTGAACAAGAATTTTAAGATCCTTAATCAAACATAGAGGTTTGGCAATGGTTTGATAAACCACATGTAGATTATAAGGTGCAGGTTTTGATTTTGACATACCTAACCATACCCTCATCTTTTCCATAATGATATTAACTCCAAAACCACCATCTAAAAGTACATCTTTAATAAAGTTCTTCCCTACTTGAACATGTATTACTAACATTTGCTTATTAATGGCAACTAATGTAGTTGTTAGTTATAGTAAAATGAGTTTTGATGGTATCGGGTTAAGAATGTAACATTTGATATCAGGAATCACTTGCAACAGTTGACCCAAGTTCAATGTATATTTGGTTTCCAAGACTTGTTCATTGACATCCCTTAGAATTTTTTCTAAAGTTTTATTTGTGGTAATTTGTTTTGAAATTATAAGTTGTTGATTCGCTTCACCAATTCAATTACTTTCAACCGGTTGAGTTGTAATAGGATTATTAGGCAATTTAGCTCAATTACTCTACAATGAACCCTCACCAATGGTAGCAAGTTTTTCTTTAGCTCCACCATGTTATAGTTATTTAATAGTTCCAATGAATGAATCCCATAGATGATTTTTTTGTCACCAATCTTTAGCTCCTTTAGCTTTAATCGGCTCTTTTTCTTTAAACACCTAATGTTTTGACTACTAGTTGCGAGTGGTAACAACAACTAATACATTAATTAGCACATTGTCCAATTTAAGCGGTTTAGGTGTTGTCGTGACAATTGAACTAACATGTTTAGTTCTAAACATGTTTTGTACCTCAATCTTCTTGGGGAATTCTCCACATCTATGTTCTACACTAGAACATATTATATAAGGATAATGAATAGGTATTTTTCATGATTTAATAGGTTGGGTTTTAGTTCATGTTACAGGTTCTATAGACTTAATTGTAGAAGTTAGCACTATTAGTACCTTTTTTCTTATTATGACAAGTCTTTATTGAATGACCAGTTTTACCATAATTGGTACAAGCTAATGTTGATTTAGCTATAACAACATGTACTATATGTTTAATTATTGTATTAGTCTTTGGTGTGGTTAGTAGAACATTGTAATTCAAACTAATAGGTCTACTTTCCTCACATGCTACAACAACTTCCTTCTGCTCAATTAAGGTATTTCTCCTCAAACTTGTAGTTATTAATATTAGGTAAAATAATAAACCTACCTAGAAAAAAATGGTGAAAAAAACATTTGTTGCTATAACATGTAGATAGTTAGCTAGTGTCAATAAACATTCATAGTAAACCTCAACATGATCAACGGTTTGTTGTTGTACATTTCGTAATTACATGTAAACCTTTTCATCATTTTTCATAGTTATGAATCATGTGAAAAATGCTTGCCCCAACTCTTCAAGGTGCGATTTGGATGGTTTTGAACATGGTTTTCACCCCATTAAAAGATACTATTTCTTAAAATAAAACCAAATAGGTTGATGACGTTAACTTCCACCATTTCACCATTAGTTTTAATGGCCTTCTTGAACATTTTGATGTAAGCATCAAGATTAGTGTCTTTGACATAGGTTAAATATTGTAACTTTTTGTATGGTAGTTTGGTTGTTGGTTTTAATATAGGTTGCACAAAAGGTGGTTGATACCATGGTGGTATAAACATGCACTAGTAAGGTGCTAGCCATCCATAAGATCCAATAGGTGGATTGAAAGGTGGTTCTCCAAGAAGATTTATTTCCAATGAACTTCCTTTAGGTGAATCTCCCACGTTGTACTCCATTTGGTGGTTGGTGAACAAAATCCCTGGGTACATAAGTTGGTAAATTGGTAGTTACTTACACAATGGTTGGAACTCACATAGTAATAGGTTGTTGGACAAGTTGTCTATCCATGTTGGCTATTGGTTGAACCACTATAGGAAATTATCCAACAAAGTATGGTGTATATGTTGGTGGCACAAGTTGTCCAAGTACTGGGTACACATTCCTAGATACATAACTTATATAATTCCTAAAGATCGAGGAATCAAATCCTTTTGTTCTAGTTGGATATGTTGGATACATAATAGGATCTAAAGGCACGAAAGGGGGTACGACATTATACCATATTGGGTATGTTGAAATCGATAACATACTGGTTTTGCCTAGTACAATTGGTGTAACGAGTTGCGACCATGTTGTCTAATAACTAACACATACTACCATATGACCTATAATAATATTCATGGCTTGAGTTTTTAATACAAACAGATTGGGTATTGTTGTTGTAGTGGTTGGAAGGACATGTTGATGAACATTCATCACCTCCTATAATAATTGCCTTAATTTATCATCAATTAATGGACAATGATTGAAGAAGTGTCCCATTTGATGACAATATGAACAAGTTACAGTTCCAGCACCTTGGTTTCCTCTTGAAATTGGTCTATGATCTAGGACTTGTGATCTTACTCCTGGACCGAGTACTAATTTCACATGTTAGGTGCTTTGTGGATCAATGATTCCCTATCAAACAACTATGGGTGTTATTATGGGTTCCACAAGTTTTTAATGTGGTATAGAAACTAATTGATTAGATGGCCTTATGTTGATGTGACAAAGTTCCTCCGACCTGTTGAGTAGGTGAAGTTGTTCCATCTCCAAATTAGTGGGTACCAAATTGATGTTGGTGTGCAGTGGTTGGTTTTGAAAACTAGTAGATGTTGTAATAGGTGTAGATACATCAGTTCTGGGTAAATTATAACTTGGAGTTGGAGATTGCCATGGTTATTGTGTAGAGGCAATTTCATCAAATGGTTGAATAGGTTCATGATTGTCATCATGATAAACACTCACTACCAGTGGTTAGGTTGTTGTTCATGGTGTTTTTTGATGAATGGTTGAAAACGTTATTGGGTTTTTTTGCATAATTGGTTTTGCTACATTTTGATGTTGTTCGTTGACTTCTACCCTCTACATTGCATATGTGTTTGGTGCATTTACAGGTTCATCTCCCATAGGTTGCATTTGATGTTCATCTTACTCTTATGCATGTTCTTAGACATGTTGGTGTCTAACATGTTCCAAAACTTCTAGTAATTACTCTTGACATTTTCTGAAATCAATAAATTCTAGGAAGGTCTTTGCATTATTTTTTAATATATATATTTCTAGAACGACCCTTCCTAGTAGTCAGAAGTTTATTTTTTATTTTTATAGATTGGGCGCCTATCTTATTCCAAAAACTTTACACTAACCTCACCTTATTCTTAATGTTTTCAAACTAAATCAGCATAAACTTCAATCCTAAAATTTACACAAAACAAGTAAACATGTAACAAATCATAATTTCAACCATGATTGTTTTAAAAACCGAATCTATTAAAACTATTGAATCAAACCATAAATTCTAAGTGTGGTTGCTTCTAAATTTTGATCCATTATGTGCTTGCCAAGTGTTAACATGTTTTTTTATTCCTATCAAGGTTATTCTACTTTTGGATTCTTTAGCAACATATTCTTAAAACAACAATAGGTTCATGCAAAACATTAACAAAACTTAAACTACCTATAAATCTTAAATTAACATGTACACAAATTATTCAAAACTTAAAGGAGGCTAGCTAAAAGAATAATGATTCATGTTCCATAAATGAATATTGAAACACATAATCAGAAATGAAATTCACAAGCTCCTCAACAAGTTTGTCCTCCTAGTCTCATACTGACTATTTCAAAATACAATAGTCATTAGCCAATACCTAGACTAACAATCCATTTTTTTAAAAAAAACTACACCCTATTTAACCACTTGTTCAACTACCAGTTCTGCCAAGTATAGGTTCTATAGATCACATGTTGACTAACTTGCCAACCTATCTTCTCAACCCAATAATATTACCTACTAGGTTTAGTAATTGGTTAAGTCAATATTACATGTTGGGTTAAATAACAAGTTAAGACACCTATTAGGTTTAACAACCTATTTACATTGTCAACCTATTAGATCACATGTTGCCAGATCTAGGTAACAATTTATAATCAATTGTTTGTTAATCACATACACCTTGTCTTTGTAGCCAAAATAGATATATGTGCTAGTGATTACAAAAGTGTTCAAAACTTTTAGCATTATATTTGGAATTGTTGTTTCCAACTTTATAAAAAACATAGTGAGAAGCCTTTGCCTTATTAACCCATTCTCCCTCTTCACTTATGTATTTCTAGTTTTACAACCTTTCAACATGCATGTCATAATTATGATTTGTTTGTATCCACATGAATCTATCAAGATCTAGAATGTGAATACCTCTATTTAATAATGTTATTATGTCCAACATGGTAGCTCTCCTCCTCGCATCTATAGCCCCTAGTGTAGCCATGTCAATTTCCATTTTGCTCCGTTGCACTTCTTTCGATAACTACACTGTCATTTCATTTATTTCTTTCTCCTTTGCTTCCCTCTATGCTACCGCTTGTCCTTTCATAGCTTGTTGTTCCATGCCTTTTTCTCCGTTTGACTCTTGGATTTGTATTAGATGCACTTGTGTTATTTTTAAGCCTCCTTGCTCCTTTCAACTCCAACCTCTTATCAGTCTTCTCAAAAATTCTACTACAAATTTTCTTGACCTACAAATGTCCTGAATTATGGAATGCACAAATTGCATTTTTTCATGATATTGATTCACTTCTTCACACTCTAAGGATGATAATGAATGTGATGGCGATCTCATTTCCAATGGCTGAATATTCAACATTCTAACACTCTCCTTTCTTCTAAACATTAAAATTTTTCAATGCTTTTCCTTTTGCCTTTTTCTCCATTTATGCTCAAATTTTTATGCTTCCTTTTCTCTTGCTACTCTTTGCAATTTTTCTATTGCACTCTCTACATTCACTATTCAGTGAACATTATAACTTTGAGAAAACACATGACCTTTTGTTGGAAACAAAAATGACATGCAACGGTTACTTTGTTTGTTTTCATCCATCGGCTTCTCGTCCATCTTGTTTGTTTTTTGGGTTGCTCATTGTCTTTTAATTAACTCCCTATCCTTGAAATTACAATGGCTTGTCATTATCACTTTTTGTGTCCCCTGTACAACCACGTGGAAACATGTCATTTCATCACTATGAATGAACACCTCAAATATCATCTTTTGATTGTTTTGCATTTGTAGTCTGCATAGATACGTTTTAATGACTTTTCATTGTTCTCCCTGTATTTCTTTTGTTGAATGTGTCGATACATTTGTTGCATCAGCCGATACCACCAATATATTGACTTCAAATGTTGGTATTGCATATTCCTCATTCTATACTTTAAACTCCACCTCAATATGGACTATTAATTCCTCGCTTTTACAAGTTATCCTTCAAAGAATTGTCCATCATCTGAAGTTTTGAAGTTGATATTGTTTTGATCTCAAGATCTTCCATCCTTTCTTCTTCATTGCCCCTCATCTATGGTACACATTCTTCATCTTCCACCTTTATATCAAAATCCACCTCCATTTTGCTCCCCATATATTGGCATATGTTGTTATTATTTTTGAACTTCAGATTCCATGTATTTGTATGGTTTGAACTTATTCAAATTAACTAGCACACGATTAGTCTTAAACTTTTCAATTGTTACCAATAACACAATGTTATTTGGCAACACATTGTATTCTATATGGTCCAAACCATTTCCTAGTAAATTACCCTAGGCATGACTTATATCCCTTTGGAAACCACATAACATAATCACCAATATTGAATTGATTTTCTAGATTATTTTGTTGACTCCATAATGTTCTACTCCATTACTGAATTCTAATAGTTTATGTAGCTTGCATCCTAGCCTCTTATAACTTATCCAACTTTGAGACTTTGTTAATCAAAACTTTCACCAAAGTATTGTTTCTTTGACTACCACCAACAACTTGCACTATGTACTATGTGGGCATCAATGGATGCAATCCATACACTAATTGATATGGTGTGTACCTTGTTACTATTTTGTATGTAGTTCTATATGAAAATAACATTATCAACGAATGTTCATCCCAATCTGTTATATTCTCACTAACTTGGTCAGCAAAATCCTAGTTATTTTGTTCGTGAACTCAACCTGCCCATTTCCTTGAGGATAATAGGTTGTAAAGCTCACATGCTTCAATAAAAAATGATTTGTTAGATGCTTGATAACATCATTAATGAAATGAACCCCTTAATCTATGACTAAAGTTAAGGACATCCAAACTTGGTTAATATGCATTCGTATAAAAATTTTGTTATTATAATTACAATATTAGTTTTCAATGTTCATGCTTCCACCCACTTCGTAACATAATTTGTGGCTACAATAATGTATTTGTTTCATGTATATTTGCCTTGCTAGCTTAGTTGGCCCAACAAAATCAAGCCCATGTTTGATAAATGGTTCCTTTAGAAAACTCATGACTAGCTTTGTAAGACTTTGAGTCACCAATCTTCCTATTCTTTAGCATGCATCATAAGATTTATAATAATCATTCACATTTCTATATGGAGTTGGCCACCAATATACCGCATTCAATATCTTCTTATGTGTGATTTAAATTGAAAAATGTCCTCCGAATGGTCTTTCATATAGTTCTCTCATCACCATATGTGCTTTTGTAGTTGTCAAACATTTTCACATTTTGTTGTCTTGGCCCATTTTGTACAATTCACCATTCCTCAATGTGAGAGGCTTAGCTTTCTTGACTAGTTTCTATTTTGTTGTATAGATAATGTTTTTTCAATATGCCATGTTCTCAAAAAATCTTTTACATCATTCAACCATTCAGGTTTTGTGTAAAACATATTTGCATATATGGTTTGATCATGCATTCCTATGGGTTCTATAGTATTTAATAATCTTAACAAAACATCTACAACTACATTACTTGGCTTATACACTATAGTGAAGTCATATTCTAAGAATAATAGTAACCACCTAATTACTCTCCCTAAAACATGTGGTTTGTTGACCAAATAGACCAATGCCATTTGGTCTACATAGAATACAAACTTATTGCCTAACAAATAATGTCTAAACTTGTGTAGAGTAAAGACCATTGCTAAAGCCTATCTTTTTGTAGCGATATAATTATATTCAACTTTATTAAAAGTTTTAAAGCATACACCATCGGTTGATCATTCATTCTTGTCAAATTATGAAACAACATCGCTCCTACAACTAATAGTGACACATTTGTATGAACATGAAATTGGACTACCAATTTGGTGATATTAATATTGGTGCTTCAATATACTTTTGTTTTATCAACTCCCAAGCCTTCTAACACTCATCTATCCAAAGAAAAGGTCTATGTTTTTATGGTCAACTTATAATAGGTGCCATAATAGTAGCAATTTTTTTTTATTAAGCACTTGTAAAACTTTGCCATAATACCATTGAATACTTGAATTTGATATGGATTCTTAAGTGGTGGCATGTTTACTATTGCTTGTATATTATTTTGATCCAATAGTTTCCCTTCTTTTGAAATAATAAAACCCAAGATCATGCCTGAAAATAACATGAATATAGCGTTGTTTGAATTTAGATTAATGCCATATTCTCTACACTTTTGAAAGCATATTTTGAACTTCCACAATGACTATCCATGCAAAGTCATCCAAAAATATTGTCACAAAATTGTCCAAATATTTTTAAAATGTTTTAATAACATATCTCTGATATGTTGGAGGTCCATTTTAACCTCCAAATGGCATCATTTTCCATATGAAAACTCCTTAGTTTGTAACAAATGCAGTCTTGTATATGTCCTTTAGAGTTATAGAAATTTGATGATATCATGAATACCCAACTAAGAAGGAATATGTTTCATACCCTATTGTTGTGTAGAAAACTTCATCAAAAAAGGTAATGGGTATGGATCCTTCTTTGTGGCTGCATTTAGTTTTAAAAATTCTATATAGATTTATTTTTTATAATTTTTCTTGGGTACTACTACTATGGGTGACAACCATGTAACCTTTGTTACAACTTGGATGAATCCAACTGTTCACACTATTGAAATTCCTATTTTTTCAACCTAACGAAGTTGATTGGATGGTTTTTTTCTACTAGAGGACATGTATTTTTTACTAGAGCCCAAGGGCTTGAATGACAATGGGTATCTTTTGACTAATCAATTTGATTTGAGTGACTGATTAACAATTAATCAAATCAAACATCTAATCGAGTTGGATTTAAAAATCACCTAATCAAATTGGTTAATGGCATGGTTAATAAAACCACCCAATTTAGTCAAATTGGCAAGTGCCCATGTCAATAAATCCATCAATTATGTTCAATCAATAGGGCTAACTAAGTAGGCTTGGTCAAAATGGCCAATGGCTTAGTCAAAAGGGCTAATTACAAATTCCAATACCAGTTGGGTATCTTGGGACTACATGTAACATTTTGACTATGTTTGATTAATTATTATTATTTTTTAAATGAAAAAATTAGCTAATCATAACTAAATGAATAATTTTAAATTAATTATGGTTATATTAATTATATATATGGTTAATCTAACTATGGTTAAATTGATTATATTGAAATTAATTATGGTTCAATTACCTATGAAAAAAGTAATAAAAATTAAAACTAACCTTAACTAATCTAACCATGGACAATTTAACATAAGTTAGTTTAGCCCTAGTAAGTTTAACCATGATAATTAATTTAACCATTATTAGTTGGGCCATTGTTGGTTTTGCCATATTAAATTTAACCATGGTTACTATAACCATAATTAAATTAGTTAGATTTATTTTAAACATATTATTAATTTACCTTAATAAATTTAACCATAATAAATTTAAATTTATTATTAATTTAACCATGGTTGCTTTTGCCATAATTATTTTGAACATTTTTATTTTAGCCATAATTATTTCATTCATGTTTATCTTAACCTTTTTTCCTAATTCATTTTTCCATAAAATAATTATACATTAACTTATTTAGACATATTAACTTTATTAGTGGTTAATGTAGCCAATTTCATTTACTCGCAGTTAGTTTAACCACGGTTAATTTTTCCATAATTATTTTAACCATTTTGATTTTAGCCATAATTAATCTTTGCATAATTGGTTTTGCCATAAAATATTTATTCATTGGTAAATTTAGCCATATTAAATTTATTAATGGTTAGTTTAGCCAGTTCTACTTTAGCCATGGTTAAATTTTCCATAATTATTTTAATCATTTAGATTTTAGCCATAATTACTTCATTCATCTTTATTTTAACCACAATTAATTTATGCTTAGTTGGTTTAACTTTAAAATATTGATTCATTGGTTAGTTTAGCGATTTCTAATTTAGTCACATTTAATTGAACCATAAAATATTTATTCATTAGTTAGTTTGGCCATATTTATTCTACTCATTGTTTGTTTAACCATATTTATTTTACTCATGGTTAATTCAACCATTTTTAATGTAGGCGTAAAATATTTCTTCATTAATTAGTTTAGGCATTTCTAATTTAGTCATGGTTGGTTTAACCATAAAATATTTATTCGTAGATTAATCTAACCATATTTACTTTACTTATGGTTAATTTAGACATATTTATTTTGCTCATGGTTAATTTTAACCATTTCTAGTTTTACCACGATTGGTTTACCCATCAAATATTTATTCATTGGTTAAATTGGCCTTGTTTATTTTATTCATGGTTAGTTTCTCCATATTTATTTTATCCACGTTTAATTTAACCATTTCTAATTTAGCCATGGTTGGTTTTGCCATAATTATTTTACCCATGATTATTTTAGTCATTATATATTTAACTATTATTTATTTTCATATAGTTAATTGAACCATAATTAGTTTAGTCATGATTATTTTGCCATAATTATTTTTTTATTTTTGGTTGGTTTAGAAATTATTAGTTTAATAATCATCAATTTTCCATAATTACTTTAGTTATGGTTGGTTTAAACATTATTACTTTACTAATAATTAAATTTTCCTAGGTTAAATTAGCCACCTATTTAACTTTTGTAATATAAGTATGTTGTTAAATAGCCTAAATACAAATAGTTTATACATAGGTGTATTTATTTATACATACCCTACCCATACTCCACCTATTTACCTATATTTTAACCTATAGGTAACTGAGTTATATAAATTAAGGTCGACCATTTATATACCTATGATAAATTGCTAGTTGGTTAACTAGTTATTTACTTAAAATACACTAATGAATGTGTAATTAAGTAGTTAAATATTAATTATTACAAATATATTGTTGATAATATATAATGAATTAGGTCAGAATTGTAAGGATTGCTTATAATTTGGTTGTAATTATCAATCAATAATACAATACGTTATAACTATCTTGATATTTTATATAATTCAAGGATTTATAATATGGTTGTAATTATTAATTATAATTAAGTAACTAGACATTAACTTTTTTTAATTTTTATGTTAACTTAATTAACATACATATTTACCTACCTTTTAATTAATTAATTTACTTAATTTGTGTATCTTAGGTAGTTATTTAGGAATAATGTTGTGTGAATTAAAAGGCTTTAGTGTTGCATGGACATGAAAATGTTTCTCCTTAACAAAAGTTTGTCCCATATTGTTTGTCATCCTTTCCAAATGACGAGCAATATAAATAGATGCACCATAAGCATCCGAAACATAATAAACATTTTAAAAAGGAAAGCCACTTGGGATGAGCCAATTGAAAAGGCTCAACCTTAAAGGCCAAATTCAAAATGAAATAGGAATTTCGTACCCAAGTCATCTAGGTCTAGGCTTAATATAAGTGGTGTACATTTAAGCCTAGTAAAGGCCATAGCTTAAATTGCATTAACCTACTTTAAATTTATTTACTTAGTCGTTAATTATAGGCTCCTAGACCTAGGCCTAGGTTGTAGGTTCTTAAACAGAAGGACCTTAGGAGTAGGTATTAATTTTAAGCTTAACTTAGGTTCTATCCACATGGCATAGCCTAGTGGCCAATGTTTGAATGCCACGTGGCATAGCCTAGATGACAAATGTTTAGATGGCACGTGGCATAGCCTAAATTGCTAATGTTTAAATGCCACGCGACATAACCTAGATGGCCAATGTTTAAATGCCATGTGGCATACCTTAGATGGCCACATGGCAATTGCTTAATCAAAATGGTGTTTGACTAGTCAAAAAATCATTTGATTATTGTATTGACTAATCAAAAATACTAGTCAAAGGTATTAGTCAAAATGATTAGTCAAAAATGCCAACCTAGTATTGGTCAAAAAGTACATGACCTAATCACAATGGATAAATTCAAAATGATTTGTCCAAAATGATTAAGAGGTTTTTTTTTATGCCTATCCAAAATGGGTCTTTTTTACCAAAATGTTTAGTAAACAAAATTAGGAATTATAGTAATGTAACAATTTATCAATATCTTATTTAATTACTATAACATAGTTTGGATTCAATATGTACCTGGCATGATGTGCCAGTGGTATAGTGTTATCCAACTCAATTATGTGTTGTGCTAGCTCTAGTGGAATCATTTTTAGATTTTTGTATGTCCATGCAAAAACATCTTTAAACTCCTTTAAAAGTTGCTCCACTTCCAACACTTTGCATGTTCCTAATTATGCATTAATTTTTTATATTTGTGGTTCTACATCAGTTCCTAGGTCAAGCTTCATCAATTGTTGGTCTTCAGTTAACATCCATCTAGATATTTACAATTCCTATGCTTTTACTTTTGTTGGAGTTTCATCCACTGTAACATTCCTTAATTGAGTGTAGTATGTCTCAAAATACACCTTATCCTCCAAAGCTACTTTTGGCTCATATTTGTTGCTAGTTGTCTTATGTTTTGTGATTTGTGTCCCTAATTTTAGCTCTAAATTACTAATCTTGTCACTAGTATCCATGATTTCCACATATGTGGTTTCTTCTTACCGAATTGTCTAATGTAAATTGATTGTTCCTATGGAGAACAACCTTGGCTTTGTAGCAGACATGATATCTTCTTCTTCATATGTGATACCATTTTGATAGTCATATCACAACAACTCTTATGGTCTTCTTACATCACCTCCCAAATGCTTGATGATAAAAATTGTTCTAACTATCCCATTCCCTTGTATTGTAATAATGTTACTCCCCCAATCATGTGCCACCTTAATATCCTTCAACCATGGTCTTCCCAACAACATGGAATAACTATAATCTACCACATTGTTTTAAAGTACAGTAAATGTAGTTATGTAGGAAATGTTGTGAACATGATATATCTTCAAATCTATAATCAAATCCACTACTTTTGGGTAAAAGCACACATGCCCCCTAAAAATTGTAATCACAAATACATTTTTTTTGCATTTTATAACTTTCGAATCATATGGACATCACATCTTGGATTTCTTTTCTTCTTTTAAAGTGTATTTGACTAGCTTTAGACTTAAACTCAAAAAAACATTCACACAAAAATTGAAGAAATTGAACATATGAGTATATATGTGACGAAATAATACTCGTCATCGAGTATGAAAAAATACATATATACTTTTAAAATAGGGTCGTGGGTTGAAGCGTTTGATGATTTTTTTGGTGGTGAATGTTATTGATATGCATCAATTAAATTTAAGGAAATTTGGTTTTTTTAAAAGTTAAAAATTTAATCCATGTATAATATGTATAAACACACACACATATATATATTTTCTTTAGTTTTAGGCCATTGGATTGAAAATGATCAACTCCAAATCAAACTTGGTTAGTTGGAAATTTATTGCGTATTTATTATCTTCAACCACCAAATGTCATATTCATTGGCCTCCATCAACTTGTCATGTTGAAAAAAACTTGGCTTCAATTTGCACAATGTTGTTAGGTTGGGTTTAGGGTTTTGCGCCATCACCTCCATCAACTTGTTCACACTGGAAAAGACTTGGGTTCATTTTCACAACATTGTTAGATTGTGCTGGCACCTATAGCAAATTGTTTTCTTGCAGTGCAATGAACTTGGTGCATCTCAAGCAACTCCAACATTTTGAAGTAATGTAGGGGTAACTTTGATGTTTGAAATCGTTGGAATTGTTTGAACATCCAAGGAGGTTGTTACTCAAGATTTTTTCTTCTTTTAAGCTAGTAGAAGGGGTCGAAACCTTGTGATGTTGTTCTATTCACAGTTGTTGTCCAAAACAACTTGTAAAATGTGATCCATTTGAGTTTCTTACAACCTTTATCAGCAAGGATTTGTGATCTTTCCACTAATGTAGACTCATGTTGTGTAATGTCAAGTTTGCAGCTTTAAAAGTTTTTCTTGCAACTGGTGTCACAAGCTTTATGCATCTCAAAAAAATCGCAACATCTTCAACATTGTGGTTGGCTAATTTACATTTGTCAGCCAAAGTCGAATGAGACCTTAACAACCTCCCATGAGAGGTTTAAATCTAATATAGACCACTAGTTGTTTGGGTGGTAGTTGATGAGTTCAACTAAGAAGAGGGGTTAACTTAAATCACAAATTTTTAGTGAGATGAAATGCAATCTATCTTTCACTTACAAATAGGTGGATTTCACGATCTATCTATCATTAAAAGATAGGTTGATTGTTGATAAAAAAGGTAGATGGTAATTGTTTTATTTCAAAAACTTAGCCAAGCTTTTATCAGCATCTCTATAGGTTCAATTTTTTTGTTTTATTGTTGAAGCTAGTAGGAAGCTTAGCTTTTGAATCGCATCACTTGTTTTTAATTTTTAATGCTTAGACCTTCAATTATTAGCAAGGGATTTTTCAAAATTGCACTTGTAGGTAGATTTCTTTTTGAATTGCATCAAAAGCTTAGGTTGTGTACTTGTAAGGAAATGTTTTTTTGAATTACACCCAATAATGGTTGTGGATGTTTGTTTCAAATGTGCGTTTACTCACTTGATGTAGACTAATACTAGTTTAATGCAAGATGCACTACTACATATTGTGCCTTTTTGTGAAGGGCCAAACCAAAAATTTGAAGGTTTTGCGAAAGAAAAAAAAAAAACGTGAAGGGATTGCGAAGGAAAAAAAACCTGCCACATTTGCGATGCCTTCCGCATCACAACTTGTGGCGCAATAGTCATCGCAAATATATAATGAACCTTTAATCATCGCAGCACTTTTTGCGAGATTCACGACAAACAAAACTTTGCGATCCACTCAACGCATGTCCCTCGTAGCGATATTCCATTCTTCGCAAAATGTATTCATACTCAACACATCGCAATCTTTACCGTATACAGAGTATCGCTACAAACTTTGAGATCAACAACACATCGCAACTTGTGTTTTTTGGTGCCTCGCATTTTGCGTCTTAATGTGTATCGCAAACCTCATCACAAATTTTTACAAAACTTC
>Ga0209208_10004329_pt1 | contig 20183 bp, 12 predicted proteins | sample S1TSphfallax_3_FD_187694 | JGI IMG/M metagenome (GOLD analysis project Ga0209208, IMG submission 187694) | Host-associated microbial communities from peat moss isolated from Minnesota, USA - S1T2_Fd - Sphagnum fallax MG (SPAdes) (version 2) | ecosystem: Host-associated > Plants > Peat moss >...
TGAGAAAGGGACAGTCCTTCTAAGCTTGTCCTTCTAAAGCTTAATTTCACCTCTATTTTGTGATGGGGAGGGGAGAGGTGAGAAGGGGACACTGGAGTAGGATCAATTGCATGGCCTCCTCCTACAGATGACATATCTGAGTCACCTGATCATTTAGCATAGGGTAAAAGCCTGGGGCCCTGAAATTAGGGCCCATGTGAGGCACAAGGCCCAATTCTTGTAAAGCCTGTGTTCGAGGGCTTTACCAAGCATAAAAACCTAATTTATTTATTTTTTATTATTTTCCCCATAATACCCACCATATTGGGAAGAATAAATAAATAAATTGGTGGGATGTTAAAAAAAACAGAACACCAACAACAGGCCATCCATTTTTTTGAAATGCCCTCACAAACAGCAGAAGAAATATACCGTTTGTAAGGTGTGCTCATATTACACTAGGAAAATTGGTGTAGGTCTTTACATGTAGGATAAGGACTGCAAATAGGGCCGCTCTAGAAATGAGGGCCTAGTGCAAAGTAGTATTCCAGCATGACCATGAGGTCCCTATATAGCATAAAGATCTGGTAAAATTTTAATGGCTATGATTTTGTTTGAGAAGGAGAGGAGGCCCGACAATTAAGGTTCCAGAACCTACCATGCGTAAGGTGCCCTCTAACTACACTAAAATAATTCTACCAGTTCTTTAGCCAATGCAAATGAGGCTCAGCAGTCATGTCCTCTCTCTTTCCTTATTTCCTCTTCTTCTCTGAATTGTTGCTCTTATCAATAAAGATAGAAAATGTCTAGATCAAATCAGATACTATTATGGGCTTATCTCAACTAAAGTACAGAACTGTAGCTGTGGTAGGAGACGACAAATTAGGCACAAATTGTCATTACTTATGGGACAATTGTCAATGAACCAGTTGTTGTTGTGTGCTTGTATGCTTTTCTTGTCCTTTGAAGGGACTCACCCATCTCTCAGAAACACTTCATTCTTTTTGCTCTTCTCTAACAGTCTGCTTCAATCTGCCTTCTTTGGCATATTTCTGTCACATTCTCCTCTGTGGAAAATATCAAAATGAGTGAGTGAAACATGTCAGGCATCCACACTGCAGGCTTCAAGCCAGTGTTGGATAGGTATTCTGAATATCTCATCTGAACATGTCTTAGAATTAGCCTTCAAGTCACCCTGTCTTTGGGCGCTAGTTTGATCCCTGCAAATCTTGTCTCATCCCAATTTGATTCTAGCTGTGTAAATTGAGAGCAAAATTGAGTATCATTTTTAATGAAACTGGGCATCAGTTGATAAGATTTGCAGTATTTTATTCTGACAAGACATGACTACGTAACAACGAATGTGCATAGCAATGTAGGTGCAGGTAACACAAATGCAAAACTGGGGATGAAATTCCTGTGAGGATCAATTTGGGTGAACTAGTTTTTTAAGGGTTTCTATTTTAAGTTTAGCTTATCAGGTTTAAAACTTGAAATTTTAGGGTTTATGTTCGGTCTTTCTGGAGTTGAATTTTAATGTTTAAGTTTCACGATTTTGGACTTAAAATTTCAAATTTGTTTTTAGGGTGTATGTGGTCTTTTTAAAGTTCAACTCTTAAATTTAACTCTTAGGCTTTACATCTTGAGATTCTAATGTTTAGTTTTGAAGGTGTTTGTTTGGTCTTTTTAAGGTTTAGGTTTTGACATCTAGGACTTGAGATTTTAGGGTTTAGTTTTAGGGTTTGTGTTTGGTATTTTAAAGTCTAAGTTATAACTTTAATTTTTGGGGTTTTAGAACTTAAAAGTTAAAACTGTAAGGTTTTATTTTTAGGGTTTTTGCTTAGGTCTGAAGGGAGAGCTTGAGGTCTAAAATTAGGGTTTAGGGTTTTAGGGTCTGGATTTAGGGTTTAAGGTCTGAATGATAAGATTTAGTGTTTGAAATTAAGGGTTCAAGGTTTGTGGATTTAAAGGAAAATGGAGATAATATAAAAAGAGGTTGGATTACACAAAACCAATGTTTTCACATCAAATTACTAATTACATTCTAGAATTGTCCTAACCTTTGCTTTAAACTCCTCCTTTAAAATCATTTTTAAATTTCTAATCGTCTTCAAATTGTTACTTTTTATTTTCCTCTTCCTTTCATGGTTGATGTTTATTTTTCCTAGCCAAGAAAACATCATGTACATCAAATGTTGATAATAACCAACTTGCCATGGTTGCCATGTTCTTAAATTTCATTGTTGTTATCTCCCCCTTGGTTAGTTTTGAAATAGGAATTTGCACCTTGATGAAGGTGATCATAGCCCTAGTAAAGTCTTGGGAAACCATACCAATGGACAGTCCATCCAAGTCATTAAGGGAAGGGCTTGGGCAAGGATATGGGGTTAAGGTTACAAGTGTGCCATCAATGAGGTTTGTCATTTTTTACAAATAGTTCAACCTACATGCTCATCCATGATTTTTAATTGTTCCAAAACTTCATCACATTGTAACATTGCCCATTTTAATCCTTCTTCATTGGAATTGCCTCGAGGGGGTTACTTAATGTAAAGTTTGGGATTTACATGTGTCAAACGACCATTTTTAGGGGGGTATTAGATACTTGTCTAACCTCTTTTTTATCATCATATTATTATTATTATTATTATTATTATATAAGTCACCCTATATTAATCCATTCTTTCATATTATTACATATCCTAAGTTATATAATTAAATTTATTATTTGAATAAAATGTACCCTTTTTAAACTAATTAACTTATAATTTTTACCCAACAAGCAATATATTGCACCCTACTTTTTACTCATGTAATTTTTACTTAATTTTAACTCTAATCTTGTTCAAGTTCAAATAATGATTCAATTAGCCATTGAGGATCATAATCGAATTTTCAAATGAGCTACAAACCCCTACAAACTTGTATTTGAGCAAATAATGGCCCAATTAGCCATTTAAGATAATAATCAAGTTGCCAAATGAATTACAAACACCTACAAACTTATTCCAAATTCAAATAAAAATGCAATTAAGCTTTTAGGATCATAATCAAGTAATGAAATGAACATTTAATAGTGCTAACTCAACATCCCTAAAATAGCTTTTAGTGAAAGTTGTCAGATGAAAGAAATAAAAAGTGCAAAAAACACATTGATGTTGAAGGGAAGGTCACCCTAACTTCCAAAGAAAGACACAAAAGATGAATAAAAATAATTGCAAACTAAAACTTTTAGTGTATCATAATGAAGGCAAGAAGCACTACAACAAAACATGGTATATACTATTTCATATATATTATATTTGTAATTTAAGATATGGCATTAATGATTACATGATTATGTAACAAAATCAGACTTGTAGTTTTTTCCATTGGTAATATACTTGGTTGTAATAAGTTATGCCATTCACCATCTAATTTCTATAATTATGTTATTGGATAGATGCAATCTATGGTGGCTCATTTTTGTGATGAAACGGTGTTTTTTCCCAAGGTACTATTTATTTAAATGCTTGTGGTGATTAATATATCCTTATATTTATTAATTGGGACTTGGATTTAAACTAACAACTTCATTATGAAAAGAATTATGTGGTTATTTATTGATAAAAAAAACTCATGTTTTGGTAGTAATGGACTTTTGAAATCGAAAAATATGAACTAGTCATCTAATTAGAACATCACAAAATGGAAAAAATAATATTGATTGATAGTCCAAATTTGTTATTGAGACTCAATATATAATGTAATACAAGATGATACATTCATATGAAGAATCTTTTCCTTGAAAACCTTAATCATTTAACAGTTAGGGACTTTTGAATGGTTAAAATTTGACCATATTTTCATAAGTCCATATGAGTTGCACTTTTTGTTTGGTTTTTCAAAAACATTGTCCCAAAAGCATTTTTTTTGAAATTTTTAGATGGGGCATTATTTCTTTAGACTTTATGGGTTTTTTTTTAGGACTTCCAAATTTAAAAATGACATCAATTACATTAAATACCAATTTTCACATAGATTTGGGAAGATTTGTAGGTGATTGAACATGTATCATTCAAATATTAAAATATTAAAAAAAATTTAAATAACAACCATGTCCATTTGAATCATTTTAAAGAATCTTGTATGGACTTATAGGGAATGTATTTTTTATCGTTTTTGAACCACTATATCGTGCATTCACCCAATTAAGAAAAACAATGAACTACAATTATAGCCAAAAACTACAATTAAATACTAAATATATTTGTTGGCACATGAAATGTAAACATGTGTTCAACCATAGTAAAGCAACATGAATAGTCTAGTTAAACATATTTATTAGCCTAGATAGGTAAGTAAGTAGGTTTAAGTAGGTTTAATTAAATAAATATGTACCCTAGCTAGCTACCTTACCTTATCCTAAAATCTACCAACCTACATAATGTAATTAACTACCTATTTAACATAGAATATGTAAGTAGGCTATATTTAATTATTACCTACTTGACCTACCTACCTAAATTACCTACTTAAGTAGTAGGTAGGTGCGTAGGTAAGTAAGTAACCTAAGTTAAATGGGTATGTAAACATAGGTAAATAACTTAGGGTACATAAATAATTATATCAAAAATAAATAGGTAGGTGGGCAAGTCAATAGCCAAAATAAATAAGTATGTAAACATAAGCAAATGGGTAATAGCCTAGGTTGTAGGCAACATGTAAGTTCTAGTCAATACACACATAGTTCTTCATTTTGGTAGGAGATTTTCACTATTTAATGTGGAAAAAATGATTCATGACTGTTAAAAGGATTGACATGTTAAGCCCACACCAAAGTTCTATTATAATGGTCTACATATTTTGAAAGTAAAGCACCATAATTACCTATACCATATTGGCCAACAAATCATAGTCATGTAAATATTGAAGGAAATTAATAATACATGTGGCCCACCAAATTACAAAAGTAACATTACCCACGACTATAAATTAGCAAATTTTACACATCACCATTCATAATGCTAATAAGGCTAACTTGTATTAGTTAAGATACCTACATGCACTTACGCCACGCAAGCTTCAAAATGCCATGTGTAAGTGTATTGTTTGTTCAAATTGAAAATATAAGTCATCAAAATCATTTTAAACACACCTACTTTTGAAAGGGTGGCAAAACAGACAAAACTCAATTAGCTTAATCATTTTGAATAGGTATTATAATCATGTCAATCATCTTAATCACAATGTTAAGGGCATAAAAGACATGTTTTTGTAGTAGTGAAGTGAAGGTTATCATGAATCTAACTTTACACATACATAGATCAAAAGCTTTATAAGGAAGGGGAGGGTTCTTACACCTATTTTAAAATGGGAGGGAGCTTATACCTTTAAATTCTTCCCACTCTTACAAAATAGGTGTAATATCATCTACTTTTCTAGTTGGAGGGATGTTAAGAAATACACGGTGCCCTCCAAATACACCAAGATTTTTTTAGTGCTTTACATGTAAATCCAAATTAATATTCATGTTTTATTGAATATTTTCCAAACATGGAATATGGAAGAAAAAAAATTCAAGTTTGTAATATGGATATTGGAGTTATCCATAAAGTACACCAAATTGTGAATATTGGGTTCTAGTTCTTACCAAAATTGGAAACATGATCGGAAATCAAGATGAAAACAATGCGTATGAAACAGAGAAAGAACCATACTAGTTTTCTTACTTGAAGTGGTTCCCCCCAATTATGCATTTGCTTTACTTGTAACTTCATTGTTGCCCATATTCTTTAGTAAATAAAGTCTTGTGAAAATAAAATTCTACAAATTTTATGACCTAATATCCAATTTTATTAAAATTGTACCCAATTTTTCACACTTCACATGGCTATACTAAAAAATGAAGACAAGACATGGTTTACAAGGTGAAATTAGGTTCAAACACAGGGTGAGTTTGAGATAACTCTAATATGTTTAGATAATAATATTTGACATATCATTTATACAAGCCTTATGATGAATACAAGTGTTAGTTGGGTGTTTCCATGGTATAGTGTAAGCAAAAAGTAATCACAATTTAACATTTTTCATTGCAACACATTTTTAATGAAGGAAATGTGCAATTAAATGTGAATAACATCCTAAATTGTCATAATGTTGTGAAATTGGTGCACATATCAACAATTCAATTGTCAATTGGAATATGTTTTAATTTGCAATAGTGCATTACAAAAATTGCAATGTAAGAAAAGGACTAAGAAATATTGGTTTTAATGGGAATTTGTCCATGAAACCTTGCACATACAAAAAGACCACCATAATGAATAATCTTCTACATTAAAATTTTCAATTTGTCATAAAGCCATGAAGCTTATGTTAAATGATACAAAAATATTCTATAGTACATTATGTTATTATAATGTTAATGATTATGATTTTTTTAAGTTGCAAAATGTTCTTCCATTAAAGATGTAGTTGAGTGTTGTCTTTATCATTCTACAAAAATAAAATTGAATGTAAAAGAAAATGAAAAATGGTACTTTGTTGTTAAATAGGGTGTTTTAAATAAAATTTATAAAATGATTAGTATACACTTACATAAATACACAATTAAGAATCATTTTCATTTTCATGGTTTATATAATTTTTTTAATTTTTAAAGCCCAAATTAGTTTAATGCAATTTCTAGAAGAATTCAAAGTGAATGAAATTTGTATAGTGCAATTCATCAAAGTTTTGTTATTATGTATCAAAGCTTTAACAGTTCGCTACAACAAAACCACATATTTTAAGAACACACATTTGATTATGATTGATTTTAAAAACTTGTTTGCCCAAGCTGGCAAATAAAAGGTAGTTATTTTTATTAATCTCGTGTTTATTTAATTTCATGTTTTCTTGACTATGTCTCAAACATGTGTTTCACACTAATAATAGTCAATGGTTTACATGAACAACTTGCAGATGAAAATGAAGTCAGCAAATTTATGAATAAGATATTCATATTGTTATAAAAGGTAGGTACAATTTTGTCTTTGGCAATACTATTGTATTATTCTACTATTCATCTAATGAGTTTCCAAGGAAGTCATCATCATCTTCTAAGAATGTTATTTCAAATGCTTCTTCATAAATGCCATCTTCATCGGACAAAAACTCCACTACATCATTTTGAATTTCATTCCCTTGTGGTAAAGGGGCATGTAATTGAGGAAAATCCTAATCACTTCCAATTGTTAGCAAATTAATTCCTAGCCCATTACCCTTTGCATTCTCAACTCATTTCCCTTGAGGTTCATTCTTCAAAACTACATTCCACCTTAATTTAGAAAGGGTCATCCAAAAAAAATTTGTTCCACATGTATGGGAAATGCAAAGGAATCTTCTAAAAATGGGAGCATTTCATTAAAGTTCACAAATGTAAGTCCATATTCATATTGTTTCATTATTGCTCTTGTCCCCTTGTAATTGGCCTTTACCCATAACAACATAATGACACATGTTGTTCCATAATCTAGCTCCAAGCTTTCTTCAACCCATCCAACATATTCCAAATCTGCTTTGATGGGACTACGATATTGTCCACTTGATTTACACATTGTTGTGAAAATAATAACTACTCTAGAATCCATTGTGACCAAATTTGTCTTGGCACTCTTCACACATATATGGATTCCATATGCATACATAGCTTGATATGTATGTTGCTTTTAATGCAGGAAGTAGAGATAGTTCAATGGCCTCATGATCAATATTTTCACCATTTTCCTTTGTTAAAAATAAAGCTTATGGAAGCCAATTTTCATTAAAAAAACAACAAGTCCAATTCAGGTGGATATACCACCCTCCCTGTCGTAGCACCGCTCCAATGAAGTCTTTTGTATGCCTTTTGTTCTACTTTTTAAGTTCCATTTGCAATTCATGCTTCCTAAAACAAATCCACAATAATCTATAATCAAATGACACATCCTCATAATACAAAAGAACTCTACAACTATAAATTATAATCAATATTTATAACAAGATGAAATAGTAAATTATATCTAGATTTTAATTAGTAAATTTGACCTTGTAATTTAGTCACATTTGAACAAAATACAAAAAGACATCTTGTAGTTTAAAATTACCAACATATTTAACCACATGAAAAAGAAAATTTGTTCAATTTTGTAAAGCTTAAAATGTTCAATATATGTTAATTCATGTTCTCCAAGGCTCCAATGCTACTACATTCTTTATGACAAAAAAATGAACCCAATCTCTAAATTCAACTATCATAGTTCTCATCTGCCCAAAACCTTCAGGCACTTCATCATACATCTTTTGGTCTTCAAAATCATCCCAAACTCGGCATTTGATAGTTTTAAAATTTTGCATGTGCTATTTGCAAAATCCAATTGCTTCTTCCATTGTATAGCCTTCAACCATGCTATCCTTGGGCCTTGCCATGTTTCAAACATAAGTTTTCAATGATTTCGTATATCTTTCCATGGGGTACATCCATCAAGTATGTATAGGGCCACACAACTTTACCTTGGCCACTAAATGCACCATAAGATGTGTCATAATGATGAAAAGAGATGGAGGAAATTCTTTTTCCAAAAGACAAAGTGTGATGGTTGCTTGTTGCTGCAAATCACTCATCATACTAGGATCAATGGTTTTTGCACAAAGTCTTCAAAACACCTAGCTCATACAAATGATAGTAAGTCGAGGACCCCTAGGCATGAAGGTACATACACAAAGGGATAAAATTTGTTGCATAAAGACATGGTAGTCATGTGCTTTCAATCCTTTTAACTTGCTTGTGCCCATATGACCCATATGACCCATATGAGTTTGTTTCTTGTGGGTACTTGAATAACCAATTGGTTTATATAGTTCCTTAATGATATGTATGAAAGTTTTTCTTTTTTTTCCAACTACAAAACATAAGGTGCAACTAGCAAAATAAATTCACCTTCTTTTCTCTTTGCAATTGGCCACAATCCACTCCAAATATTCATATCCTTCATATCTTTCCGCACTGATATAGTATCGCCTTCTCCAAACATGATATTCATCACATGTTCAATGAGGATTTATTCATAATGCATGAAATCTAATGTATGTTGTATAAGGAGGTCATGACTTGCACAAGAAAAATAGTTCATATAAGATAAACAACAATAACAATCATCAACACAATACTTGTACCCAAAAAATGCATCCAATTTTTTTTATTTCAAAAATTTCTCAAGTTTATAATTACATAGCTATATGTTTTTTTATCTATTTCAAAAATATGTTTTATTTATTGTTTTACTACATGTCTATTGGAATAAATTGAATTTTTATATTGACTATGTATAGTTTTTGTGTCAAACATACTCACTGGTTAATACTCAAGAGTCCATAATGAGGATTTACATTTCATTCCATGTTTATGTACTAGATCACTAGCTGACCCATGTACACCCCCTTCCGTGATCCAATTTACACGTGATTATGCATTTTAGAATGTTTGTTTTGGGAAAATAGGTTGAGCAGTTCTTTTGGTTTCCAACTTGTCATCAAACCAACATTTGTTTTGACAATAAGGGTGCGTAGGATTGAGTTGACGCCTATGGCCTATGTAGACCATCTTTTTCATGCACTTGGAATATCAAACTATTATATCAAGTCCACAAATGGGACATCCCTTGTAGCCTTTAGTAACACATCCCATTACAAGTCCATAAACCAGAAAGTCATGAATAGTCCACATGAGTATTCCTCGAAGTTTAAAGGTTTGTTTACCAACTTCAACTAAAACATCAAATAAAATAACTCCTCTCCATAGTTCTTGTAACTCCTCAATCAAAGGTGCCATGTATGTGTCCATATTTGCATTCTTGATTGATTATTTTCTAGGGATGATAAGAGACAACATAAGAAAAAATTATTTATCACCAACCATGGAAGTAGAATGTACATGAGCAACAAAACTAGCCATGTTGAATGCTTGAGATTGAAATCATCAAATGGATTCATCCGATCCATAGTAAAAGCAAAATGAACGTTCTTAGGGTCTTTAGTAAAATTTGGCCACATTGCATCAATGTGTTTCCATGCCTTTGAGTCAACCATTGACCGAACCATGCCATCTTCTAATGAGTTTTTTTCATGCCATTGCATACATTGAGTTATGCTCTTGCATTGATACCTCATCTTCAAGCAAAGGTTAAGAAGGAAATGTCAAAGAACCTTGCAAGGGATTGTCTCTAAACCTCCACATATCAACTAGCCTTGCATATTGGACACATGAGCAAGTCCTTGTTCTCTTTATGGTACAAGATGCATCCTTGTTCATATGCATGGATTGATGTATAATTAAGACCAAGATTGCTTACCAATTTCCTTGCTTCATATCTTGATTTTGGCATTACATTATTCTATGGGAAAAATTTGCATCCAAGTAATCTAAACAATTCATCTTGAAAAGAATTAATCACTTGGTGAATGGTGCAGGTATAAGGAGCATCAACACACTTGATAGGCGATTATTTTTGCTCTGGCCGCATGTTTCAAATAATGGTGTCTTTGCCTCCTTCAATAACATCTCCATCCTCTCATCAACGGTTTTTTCACCTTCAAAAAAATTGTCATCATCATGTGGATTGGTTTTTGGAACATGTGCACATTTTTCATGTACTTCATCATATTGACCAAATGCATCCTATATCATATAAATTCAATCCAAAGATTGATCTAAATTTGTTGCCCTTTCTAGATTATTGGCATGAATGTGACCATGCCTTCCTATGGTGTATGGATTGCTTCCCAAAGGTTACAAAGTTGGGTCTTCTCCTTGATGATACATGGTAACGACATTATTATGATATACACACAATACATAATTAGATATATGTTCATCACATGAAACAAATCATGGGCAATGTTCATTTGGTTGCCTTTGAGTTCGGAAGAAAAAATGGTAGAACTTAAATCAATTTTATGGCTTACCGAGCTCTCAAACAATCCAACAACTATTTACATCTATATATATATAATTCAAAATTAGGAAATTACATGACATAATAATAAATATCCAAATTTAAAAATTTGTTGCTTTGAACTAAAAAAATTCAGCTTCAACATGTTGCCATTTGATTTGTGATTGATGAACCAAAATCTATAAGTTTGAACTACAAACATAACCTAAATTGTTTGTTAAAAATTTCCATAATTTCCCACCAGAAAGGACACATGGATTCAAAAAAGAAAACAACATTCATTTGGCGACCTTTTAGCTCAAAAGAAAGAATGGCAAAGTTCAATTTAGCTTATAGTTCATTAAAGTCCAAAATCTTACAACCTATTCACAATCCAACAATTATTTACATCAAAATTTTGTATACGTACAGTTCAAAATTGGGATTACATGACACAATAATAAATATCCATATTAAAAGAAATTGTTGTTATGAACTAAAAAAATCCAGCTTCAACATGCTACCATTTGATTTCAAGTTGATGAATCATTGTCCAAAAGTCTAAACTACATATATACATAGCCTATATTTTTGTTGAAAATTTCCATAAATTTCCATTATTCCTCAAATTTGTATTAAAAAATGAATGTTTTTGTTATGTATGAAAAGTCAAAATTCAAAAAATGAGAGGATAATGACAAAAAAAACTTTTCTCCTACATGGATTGGCTTAGTTGAGACTATCATAACCCAACCCCATTCTTTTTCATCCCATGGTCTAGGTTCTATTTCATTATATTCCCATATGTAATTTTGAATTTCCAAACATCGATTGGAAGAGCTATTGACATACCCAACCACATTTCCTTTATCAACACTATGTGTTATACATAGTATGAAAAAAATAGATCTAACAAGTACTTGTTTGGCAGACACAAGTGTGGGACAAATAAATTACAATGCACGTAATGACAAACTTGATAAGGAGTGAGAGGTGGTGATCTTGTATATAGGATGTGGGAGTAGAGGTCAAAGCTCACTTGTGCAAGGTCTTTTCTTTTGAATAATGTATGTTACATCCAACCTTTGTTCACATGGCAAAAAATGTTGTCACTAAGTATGAAAAACTAAAGAACAAGAACATAAAACGAAATAATGTTAAACTATGTAGCTTGAATTTGGCATCTCTTCTACATTAGTATGTAATTATCATCTCTTTCTCATTATATGCTTGTTATGATGCTAGGAATTGTTTTGATTAAAAGTGAAAAAGTTAAGACATAGCTTTGAATAGAAACTTGAAAACTAGTCACTTGGTAGGAAGTCACAACACTATGAGTTTTAGTCAAAAGAATGAAGAAGCTAGGACCCAATTCAAGTAGAAACTAGAAACTAGATTGGTGGGAAGTGCGGTGTGCAAACTACTTTTTGTCTTACTATGGAGTTTAGGTTTAAGGCATTATCATATACTAAAGGTTTATAACATGCATAATCACATACATCGATTTAAAATCCAGAAACGAACCTGCATTTCAGAAAGCACCGAAACAAGGTGAAGCAAGTGAAATAAAGAAGATTATTTTTTCAACTCATGCATTAGGTTGTAGCTCCAAACCTTAGCTTGAATTTTCATTGCATCTCTAAAGCCATCTCTCAATTAGGTTTATTGTAGTGATTACATCTCCAACCCTAGCTAAAGCACTTTTGAGATTGTTGTAACTTCTAGGTCATAATATATTTTTTATGTTTTTAGTTTGGCATTGAAATGGTGTTGAGCTTGTCATGGGGAAGGTGAAGATGAACACTTCAAGGTTGATAAAATTATGATGTCACAATAGGCTGTTGTTTTGATGAGTTAAATTTCCTAGCTAAGTTTTACAAAAATTGATGTAGTATGTAAGCATTGCACTTGGATATTTTTCCTCTCAAATACAATCTACAAGCATGGAGCTCCCTTCAGTCATCCAAACTTAGTGTAGATTACCTCATTTAAAAAAAAATCATATTGTCTTTCGTCCCACTGCCTTTTTGTTTTAATTTGAATAACTAATCTTGCCTATATGTTATCACTTTGCATGCATTATACATTGTTAAGATAGCTTAGTTGTTCACTTTTACAAATTTATGATTCTTGTAATTGTTAGGATTTAAGGTTTGTTCACATTTTGTGTTGTGATCTAAACCCTCCCAATTACCCTAAATTGTTTATAAATTTGCAAGAAACTGCAGCATATTTTTAATCTTTCAAATGCTCTTGAATGTCTATTACAAATTCAGTTATGGAGGTAAATAATGAGGTTTTGTTGAAAGTTTTAACCAACAAACAAGACTTTGACCAACAATTTATTTATTTGGTTTTGAGTAGGTTTTCTTCCATCACCCAACCTCTTATGGCCAACGCATCAAATGATCTTGTAGATGTCTTTGAAAGTTAAGGGAATCTACCTCAATCAGGAGGTTTATTGGCACCACCCAAGCGAAATAAACATCTAAACACACCTACAAGTAGCTTAAGGCCAAAAATAGGGACTAAAGCTTCAACCCCTCATATATTTTATTCATTTTTTTTCGTATCATTTGTCTTTTCATCTTTGCTTCCTTTGTCAAGCTAAACTACACCTTACATTTAATACATCCTTTTCATGTAACATTTCAACATTTTTCATATCCCAAATAGAAAAACTACAATCATCCTTTCATCATTCACAAACAAGCATAAAAGCTTAATAAGAAGAGAGGAAAATGAAAGAGATGAAATGAGAAAAAAAGGAAAAAATACAAAGTTGGTTAAGCGTTTACTTTGATCTTACAACATGGATTTCATCAAAACAACAATATTTTATTACAAGCAACATTGGCCCGAAGGGTTGCAAATTGACCTCCAAGTTGATAGGTATCCTCAATCTTTTTGTCTTGGTAGCCATGTGAAGACCATAAATTGATAGATTAATTATTTTGTTTTTGTTTCGACTTTGACTCCTAATGTAAAGCCCCTTGGGGCTGATTTTAGTATTACACCAATAGAAATGCTAGATTTCAATTCAACTTTGGCCTTGACTCCTAGTGTAAAATGGGCCTTAATTAACTCTCAACTTTTCCCCCTTCTAAACCCACTACCCATTCCCACAACTAGCTAGCTTATTACATTCGTAATTGATAGTTAAGATCTCGGCCAACAATACCTAGCCTTTTAACACCTAATTTGTAGCAATTCAACTTGGATTCCAATCTTTTCATCTTGTAATTCCACTTCGTCTTTAGATTGGTGGCTTAATTAACAAGCATTTCCTTTGGATAAATGACTCTACCATAAAATGGTAGGTTCAAATCTTAACCCCTAAGAGCCTAAGCCCATTTTACAATTGTTTTATCCCTATTTGAACCTTAGTTAGAAATTTGGTTTTCAATCTACTCGTCCACGAAGTGAATCATGAATCAAACCGATACATTCAAAGTTTTTTACAAACTCATGATTCTTTTAGGAAAAAAAAAATTCAGTCAAAATCAAATAAATAAAAATATAAAAAGAAACATGGATTAATGCATGCATTTTAATATGGCACTTACAATGACTAAGTTAGTTACTCACCCCCCCCAAAAAAAAAAAAGTGTGATTTAGGGATTGAATTAAAAACTTATTTAAGCTAAAGTATGATTTCGGGATTAAATTAAAAACTTCCCTTAAATTCTGCCCAAAACCTTAAACCCTAAACCCTAAATGAAATGTGTAATCTCTTCCCTACGGGCAGAGAGACAAAATAAAGTTTGGCAGGGTTTTCATCCATCTTGTCTCTCTCTCTCTCTCTCTCTTTCATCCATGTTGGGTCAAATCACTGTTCTGATGTATCTAGTTGGCAGCCACTGATTGGTGGATTGCAGCCAAATGCACATTGCTCAATACGTATTTTTTTACTGTACGCGTAGAGATACGTATGTACGTGGGATGGGGTCCGTGAATGGCCCCCCCCCCTCGTCTCTGCTGGTTTTCTGTGGCGTTTGTGTGCAAACGGGCCGATTTGCGTTCAGGAGGGGAAGGAGAGAGAAAAGGGTGTGGTGTGTGTGTGTGTTCTGGAATTTTGTTTAAGAGAAGGAAGGGAAGGTTGGTCGAGAGTTGGAGAGAAGGAAATTGCAGCCGTAGAAGAGATGGAGAAGATGTTCGGGCCAGCTTATACAGGGGACCCCGGGGTCCCTCACTCTGACAAGGGCGCCTTCAGCTCCATCTTCTGGGGCTCAGTCCTCTTCTCTGCCTACTCGATCGTCTGCCCTTACTACTGGGAGCAGTGCAACAACACGTTCAAGTAAATCTATGTCCTCGAATTCTTCTTTTGCCTTGTTTCCCCGCCTCCCCCCCCCCAACCCTTCTCTCTGGTTTGCATTTTTTTTTAAATTCTGCAGACGAAAGTCTTTCACCCCGTTTCACTCGTCCATCCCTGTCTCTCACATTTCTTTTCATTTCTTTGGCTTCAGTGAATCGTGGAAATTTTGCTCTGAAGATGTTGTTTAGGGTTTAAGGTTTAGGGTTTAGGATTGATTTCGAAGCTCTTACAATCGTCCTTTTTACCTTTCCCTTTTCAATTTTTTTCCTTCCCCCCCTTCATTAGAATGCTTTAGAATGAGATTTGTGTTCAAGCTTTGTGCAGTAGTATTCTCTTGCCATGTGAGTCATGGATAGGGATAGGGTTTATGACCTTGGTATGTTTCCTGTAGGGCAGAAGCGCGAATTTCCTTTCTCATGTAATATTATCACATGTAGCTAGCTATGAGGCAAATGCAGTCCTTCAGATCTAAGAGATTTGTGTTCAAGCTCCGGGGAGTAATATTCTCTTGCCATGGGTGTCATGGCTAGGGTTAGGGTTTATGGCCTTGGTATGTTTCCTGTGTGGGAGAAGTGCGAATTTCGTTTCTCTTGTAATCTTATCACACGTAGCAATGAGGTGAAATCTGTCTTTCAGCCATCTTTGAAATTGCTTACTGCAATATCTCAAGTCTGTTGAAGGAAATTCAAGATGAATATCTCAGGGATTTATCTGATGTAATGAAGTGGAGATGATTGCAAATATTCTTTGCTAGCAGTGAGCTTCACTCATCTCCATTTCTTGCACCCTCTTGGGTTTTGGGGGCTGAATCTTATTTAGGTATTTCTGTGAATTTGGTTTATGTGATTTCTGGATTACTTGAGAACTAGTCACAATTTTTCTTGAGAATCAGATTTTAGGGTTCTGTATCTAGACACGTGCTGTATAGTGAGAATTTGTTCTTGTTTAAGTTGCAGTTGCAGGCTTTGTTTATTAGTGTTGACTATTGGTTCAAATCCAACTAGTGGGAATTACCTCTACCTGTTGGGAGCTCTTTCAGTTTTGACTTCACCTGTGACAAATGCCTTTGGTAGTGGTTGTGTTTCATCTGTGGACATGCCGACTTCAAAAAATATTGTAGTCCAGGATTCTTTTGTTCTGGTTGTTTTGGCTGCTTTCAGGGTTTTCATAATGGTTTTTAGCTTCCACTTTTGTTTCAAAACATGAGGAAAAGTCTATGTGCAGAGATCTGGTGGAATTTTCTATCAGATCTTCTCTCTTGGGGGTGACAGAAAAGATAAGGATTTGGTCACTTTTGGCTTCCTGAAATTTATTTCTATCTTGCGGATTTATGCATTGTCAAGGTTCAGACTCCAAGTCCAAAACAAGGGGGAGGGGGCTTGATGCTTCTCATTTTAGTTTTCAATATGTGACTAGTTCTTTCTTTTTTTGTTTGGCTTCACAAAATGTTGCAATTAAGGTCATCATATGAATCTTGCAGCTGGCATGATCATGCAATGGTGTGTGAGAATCATCAACTGCAACGAGCCAGGAAGCAAGGGAAACCATATGAATTCAAGGTCCATCTCCTTCCTCTATGCCTACTTTGTCTTTGGGTGGAAAGTTTGGGATATGTCTTGCTCTAAGCTAGCTCTAAACTCAGGGTCTGGAACTTTCTGAGGGAAGACATGGTGTGCGCTTGCAACAGTGGAACAAGTTCATGAACAAGGAGCAGCGTGAAGCATACTACCACAACTGGCGGGACTACTTCCCTTAGACAAACTTTTCACAGTCCAAGTCCCCTTGCTGTCAAATACAGGAACAAAGCAGCTGTATCTGTTTTGATATGTGCATGTCTGTGACTATACCTCTCTCTTTTGTTTCTCTTGCAACTAGAAGCTGTAATGAACTGAATAATACTAATAGCGTGTGATCAGTTCCTTTTGGTAAAGTTTGAACTTGATCAAGGAGTATACTAAAGTTGTTTGCATTTTTTGACATTTGCCTCAACCCACTGTTGTCAACATGCTATCTGTCCTGCCATCGTTTTGCTTTGTCTGAATAGTCTACATTGAATTTTGATCTCAGATTCCATTATAGGTGTACTTGCGGCAAACTCAGAAAAATTAGGTCATCCATCACTGTTTTTTCCTGCTGACTGTATACAAGGAATTGTCTGATGTCTTGCCATGCATTGTTGCTTGAATTGTTTTTTGAAGCAGAACGGCAGATGTCACCTGACAAGCCATTGGCACCCCAAAGTCAAGCTCAGTGGCAGACAGCCTTCAGGAGTTTCACATGTCCACCACTGGGTTCAAACCCAGAACCTTTTGTGGTTGCAGGGCCCCAGAATGGACATAACCAGTGAGCCATCACCCCTGAGGTTGCTTGAATTGATTTTTGAAGATCACATAGTAGGAGTTTAGAGACCCCACTACATGCCAAGCGGGCATCTTCAAGATACATCTACAAAAGCACCTAGCTACAAAGCTTCCAAGTTTGGGCAATGCTTCATGACAATGATAGGATAACACCTCATGACTAAAACATGAAAATCTCTATTGCAGCTGTCTTTTGATCAATGCTGAAATACTAGTTTCTCCTATGTTAACATATTTTTACTGTGTTAGATCCCAATCGATTAATCTGGACTAGAGAATCTCAAGGTTCACCTCACTGGTTCTCTTCATGCAAAAGAAGCAACTTCAGTTCGTGTTCGATAGGTCAGTCTTCTTTTTAAGTGGTCTCATAGGTTGATAACTTGGTATATGGAACCCTTCTCGTACCCATTCAAAGCTGAACTGTCACATTAGCACAGGGCTACAACCATCTCATAAATGGGTTCCATCTTAGGAGAGGAGTGGTATTTTTACTGCATCATTTAGTGACCAAGGGGACTATGTAAATGAAATTCATTTTTGACTTTCTTTGTTTATACCCATTTTTCATTGTTTTCCAGAGACCCCAAATCTCCCACCAAACAATCAACATTCTATGTCTGATGCCACAAACACTAGTAGAGGCTCAAATAGGGGGTATGGGTAAGACTTGCAATGAACAAATAATTGTAAACAAGTGGCTTGTAATCCTCACAGATGAGCAGGATGTCAAACAAATCCTGCAAGCTAGAATTTCAAAGAGATTGGGCTGCTGAGTTCTTTACCAAGAATGACAGCCTTTTATTAAAAAATAAAAAGCAAAACAATGTTTGTTACATTCAAAATGGATATTGGAGTAATACCATAATAGTACAGGTCCCGTTTCAACACATGTTTGCCAAATAATGAATTAAATTTGAAGTTTCCCTTTTGAACATAAAAGAGTTTCCTCAGAATATTTCAAAAGATTCTTCAGTTTCCTTCACCAAGAAAAAATAAATTCTTTAAGTAAAAAATAGTTTCTGAAAATTTCACTTGTCATGCCAAAAATCTGACTGAAGCTCTCAAGCACAATAGCTTCATTATTTAGTATAATGTGTAGATAATTTCATTTTCTCTGCCAAACATAACTGATTAAAAATACTATTATTATTATTATTATTAAGCACCTTGATGGTGAACCAGCCTACTAGATACCACACTATACCTATTTAAGCCTGGGAAATGTAAAATTTGTACTCAGAGATAGAGAGATTAAGTCTGGGAATGGCATATATATCGTTAAGAAGCAACCAAATTTTTTTAGGGTTTTAAAAAAACCCATGTTACCAATTGTAGGTGCCTAGTTCAGCTGAGGCCTACAGCAATTATGTGCACTTCCAACAAGGGAAGCCGGAGAGTTGCCATAAAGCACGCAACGAGTACACTTGATGACTGACTTTCTCATCAAGGCTACAACATGGTTACAATGAACCGGAAAAAGCTGCGTTGTCTTCAAATGCAAACACGTAAGTATCAGTCTTGTTTTCAATCATTTTTGTACTGTAGCAATACTAGCGAGCTTCCTCAGACATGTTGAGTAAGATTTCACATTAACTGGCGACACTTTTGTGCAAGTATTAATAAAACTGTAGCCAGTAGACAGAGACTAGTGGCGACACGCCACCCCCCCCCACCCAAAGGGGCGAAGTTTGGCGAATTCTTTTTGAGAAAGAAGTGGAATTTTTGCCAGAAATTTGATGCAGTGTAGAGACTAGTAAGTATTGCTGTGTGTCAGATCTGCCCATTTACTGAAGTCCAGAAGCTTCTTGTCACCTTTAATGCCTTCATACTGCAAAAAAGACGGGTCTGTTGAATGTTCCTAAACAAGGCACATTGTCAGTTAATCTGTGGGGAGATCTGGTACCCACACAGTTATGGTCATAATTGGTCTCTGCAACAAAAACCGGAAACTGCAAAAACGTTAAAGTCGCTAGATTTTGTATTCATCCGTCGCCTGAGAGATTCGAACTCTCGCGGGGAAACCCCATGTACTTAGCAGGCACACGCCTTAACCACTCGGCCAAAGCGACTTTGGTGACAGCTTCATTTAAATAAAGAAATATAAACTTAAAAAGTCAAAACAACCTGTCGTGATTACTCAGTTCATCTATGCTGTACCTACATTTTCAGGTCCGGCATCTCCCTGCATAATAATTATTTTATTTCGAAATTTTGATTTCGGCACAAAAATTATATACATATATATATATATTATTTATTTATTTAAAAATATATATTTAAATTAAAAAATATGAACATGTTCTTCATCACCAATGTTCTACACAAATGTTTTGCATCACAGTACAAATTTCAACTTCAATAAACAATAATTTAAAAAATTTTCAGCAACAAAGGACCTTAATTTTCTAAAATTCCAGCGTTTTAAAAATAATATATTTTTTTACCAAAACTGAAAAAAGGTACTACAATAATCAGTTTGTGCACAGTCCAAACAAATAGAAAACCACCAGAATTTGCAGTTCCTCTAATGTTGTGAAAGATCAATCTGGCTATGATTCTATCTAACCCATTCTTGGCAACATAAGGACTAAT
>Ga0209208_10004330_pt1 | contig 20182 bp, 7 predicted proteins | sample S1TSphfallax_3_FD_187694 | JGI IMG/M metagenome (GOLD analysis project Ga0209208, IMG submission 187694) | Host-associated microbial communities from peat moss isolated from Minnesota, USA - S1T2_Fd - Sphagnum fallax MG (SPAdes) (version 2) | ecosystem: Host-associated > Plants > Peat moss >...
CTGGTTGCAATGTTTAAGGTTCAAAGCAGCTCAACAACATCATCCTTCAAACGTCTTCATGAATCCATGGAGGTGAAGCTCAACATTATCTTCATGAACCAAATCAAATGTGTGTAGTTCTCAGATTGACAGCAATTGTTCTGATGATGTTCATCTGGTAAGAAGAAGAAGAAGAACAACAAGAAAAGAACAAGGAGAGAACAAGAAAAGCAGAAAAGAAGAAGAGGAGAACAAGAGGAAGAAGTTCTGTTGCAGTGTTTTGCTTTCAATTGTGTTCCTTGCTGTTTTTGTGGAGGACTTTTCAATGCTCCTTGAATGTGTAGCAGCTGCAGATTTTCTTCAAGCATTTTCTTCGATTATGATGAAGGGGGGGTTTTCTTTCAAGCTATTTTTTGGGGGTTTTAAAGAGTTCTTATCTAATCTGCTCTGCCGCTGCGGCTGCTTCGAATATGTTACTGAATAGGATTCCAAGAACCTTTTTTTTGGGGCTGTCATGGACATCTTTTGACAAGTTCATGAAACTTACGATTATTATGATTCAAGAAAGCTCTGGACTTTTGCATTTCATTCTACTATTGTACTTTGTGAGTGTATCACACTTTGTGAGTGTGTTAAATTGAAGTTTGGAAAAGGTTTTCTGTTGGGTGGAGTTCCTTTGTTACCAAAAAATACATTTATTGGCAATTTTTCACCCGTAATCCCCAGTGAAATGAAGAAATTCCAACACTTTCCTTGAGCTTTGATTGTTACATTTATCACCAATTTCTTACCCTTCATTTTCAATGAAACCAAGGAATTTTTAACAAGTGCCTGGAGCTTTATTTTGTGTTTAACACAATTCTTTCAGATATCCCGAGATTGCAATCCAAAAGAATTGGATGGCCAAGCAAGGAGTTGATATCGAATTTTTTTTTGGAGACACCCAACTTCTCTTCTAGTCCAGTGCCCTCATTTCAAAATGCATTCTTAACATTTCCGCATGCATGCCTGGACATCTCTCGGTTTGACAATCTTCTACAAATGCTGGTTCTGGATAGTCGATCTGCATTTAGCATATGCTGTCCCTGGCAAATCTGAACCCAAAACTGTAGTCTAGCCCAGCTCTTAGACAAGAAGTGGGCCTGGGAGTTTGTACAAAAGAATAGGCCCAATGGGTGTGTTAAGTATTATGTTCTCTGAATTTTGGCAACCTTGCAGATCACACAATATGACATTGGTATCAAAAATTGTGAAATCTGAGATCAAACTGGATGATCTTGGTATCAAAATTGTGGAATGTGGTGATGAAATTTGGTGCTTTCTGTGAACTAATCTGCAAGCTTCAATGGGTTCAGTTTTTTGGAGCTTAGATTTGAGGCAGGCATGAGCTCTTGGTTTGGGTTTTGGAAATGTGAGGACAATAGGAAAATCTGAGGATGTTGTTTTTCTGCTACTGAAATGAAAGGAGGTGTCCAAGTTCACAAACTTCTCTCTTTTAAACCTTACACCTTCAAATTTAAAAACTTCTTCACCCTTGAGTCTGCTGGTGAAAAACTTAACTTAAACTTAACTTTTAAAAGTCTGGAATTTTGAACTCTCCAACTCTCCTAATCTCAACTTCCCAATTTCTAATGGATTGTTGTCTAGTCAATTGAAAAACACATTTTGTATAGAAAATATAGGTATACAAATTTGTGAGGTCTACTAAATAAACTTGTGCACAAGGATGAAAAAAAATCCTATATGGCCAATTAGATTGTTAGAATTAGAAGCTTTGAATTGTTTTGAGGAGTAAATTTCAGTAAAGTGGGCACTTAAATTATGTAATAGCAACATAGGCTTTTCCCTCCATGTTAAGAAAAGTTTGGTGTCTAATGAGATTGTTCAAACAAACTTGCCTTGAATAGTTCTTAATTTAATGAACTAGTAGTTACATGTTTGCATGCAAATGACCTACAAATTCCAAAGAGCTCTTAACAAGAATTTGGTGTTTTTACACATCATCCTCTAATTAGATATTTTATTTAGAGGGCTCTAGTATTATAAATAAGTTTTTAACACCTTACTTGTGTTGTTTGTCTTATCATAGACCACGTTCTCTTATTTGTTCAACTTGGAGCTTGCCACATGTCAACATTTATGTGGCCAAAGTCTTTAAAAAATTCACATTTTAGTTGTCCAACTAGTCACAAATGATTGTGCCACATAAGCATATGTTTCTACACATTTCAATCATAAAAATCAATTGTAAATCACAATGTCATATAAATTGAATGTTAGTTGGATGAAAAGTGATTGTATGTCACCTAAATGTGACTACCATTTCAACTTGATGTCACATAATGTCTTTTGCAACTAAACATTTATTTGACTTGTCCAAAGCAATTAAAACAGTTTACAATCAAATGAATCATTCACGATTGAAAAAAAGAGAAAAAAAAATTTATTAATATGCAAATCCTTTGTAATATAACCCCTACCTACAAACTACCCACCTATTACCTAACTACCTACCTACTTACATACCTATTACTTACTCAACTACCTACATATCTATTACCTATTTGCCTACCTACCTATTGCCAACCTCAATTTAATTATATTATCAATCTACAATCTACTTACTTACATGCCTAGGGCACTTACATATCTAATACATTTGGCACATATAGTTTGTAGCATATCATATCATCCATAGAGCAATTAAAATTAATCACACCATAATAAGATCAACATCACATAGGCATGAATCGATTCATGTGTAATTGACATTGTTTGATTTGATTAAAGTTTTTGGTTGACCTAGTCAAATAAAATGTGTCTCTGTGTTGAAAGGGGGAAATTGAACAAAAAGTACCCCTCTAGTCATTTTGAACTAGTAAGTAAATTAGTCATGTCAATCATTGTAGTCATTATACTAGGGGCTTAAAAGGCATGGTTTCAATGTAGTGACATGAACATTTATACATTATAAACATTGTGCCATAAATCTATTGAACATTCCTGAGATTTTGGAATTAAATACAATTTTAATCATGTAAACAATGGTTACACTTCATGTGCCTCTTCAATTTTTTATGTACCCAATGATAGGATTGATTAAGCATATTTGATCCTAGTTAGTTATGTTGTAAGACATATAAATTAATTTATACTATAATTTGCACCAGTTGATGTTTTGGTGAATTGAACAAGCTAAATCCTAAATTGAAAGCATAACTTGTTATTCAACTACATTGGTAACTAGGAAGTTTTAGAAGTCTTGATGAGACTTCAACAATCATTCCAAGTAAAATAACATGTTAATATTCTTGTGAAAGATATTGGATTTCTAAATGTGTTGAGGTGTATATTGAAAATGTTAAATAATAATGGATTGTTGTCTAGTCAATTGAAAAACACATTTTGTGATGACAAAAAAATTATACAAGACAATTCAAACGAACAAAAATGAGATTGTACCTTGTAAGTTTGGATGACCATTTTTTTGTTCCTATTACCGTGGTTTGTTCAATATGTGTTTGGTCAACGACCATTCCTTTTGCATACATTGAAATATGTCTTTGTGATAAAGAGAATCCACATTGAAATCCTAGCCTTTATTGTCACAAACATGGTATTCTATAACACAAACAAAATTAATTATGTAAATTGTAATGATTATGCAAATGGAATAACATCCACAATAATGTTAAAACTAAATCATCCTCATATCACATACACATGCCATGACACATGTCATAGGTGTTGAAAAGGAAATGTGCCCAAAAATGAACTAGAAGTGGGACTTGCATATCTTTGTAATACCTTTTTGTTTAATAGGTCGATTCCATTCAAAGACTTTTCATCCATGGGATCCAATTTGTCCACTTTAGTTAGGCTACAAAACACGTTGGCATAAAACCCTAAAGAAAAGTAATTAAGAATTCAATTTGATCACATGAACTCAATACAAAGTCCACAACTTCACAAATAAGGGTTTGATACAAAGATATTCATGGATGTAGTAGGCAAACAATCTAGGTTTAGGCAAGTACATGAATGCAACTCAAGATAAAACCCATTATGTTTTATGTCTTGAAATGTTTTCTAAACAACTAGACTTTGGAAAGATAGGAAAAGGAAATTTTTTTTTGACCCAACATTATTTTTATTAGAACAAAATAGTTGGATCCATCTACCTCACCTTCACATGTGGAGAGTATCATATCATGCATAATATATAATACTGAAATTTGTTGATTTGCCCATACGGAAAAGACTACGCAGATTTGTGCAAAATTTTAGGACAAAATTTTGGGTCAATCTTTAACCAATGTGAAAATGGATGAAAATATATTAAGGTGAACCAAAACATTACAAAAATTCATGATTTTTCAAATGGTTCATGTGGATTAAGTAACCTTTCTTGATTAATGGACATGTACATTTTGAATAAAGGCTTAGTGCTTGAATGACATGTGTATTTTTTGACCAAGCAACTTGATTAGAATGACCTATTTATTTTTTTGTCAAATTGAACATTCAATCAAGTTGAACAAAAAAAAATGATCACTTTGATCAAAATGGCCAATGACTTCTTTCAAGTGGGACATCTAGTCAAGTTGGACAAAAGCAAATGACACCCTTGGTCACGATGGCTAATAAATTTTTAATCATGTGGGACATCTAATCAAGTTGAACAAAAACAAATGACATCTTTGGTCAAGATGACTAATGGTATTATAATCAAATGGGACATCCTAGATGCTAGATAATAGGTTAGGCTAACTAGTTAGCAAAGGCCTACTTACCTATGATCCTTCCATCCTATAACCTATCTACCATTTACCTTTTTACTTTTGACCTACCATTTACAACCTATGGGTGAAAGTATGTTGCAATGATTCTATTTTAGTGAATCCAAAGTTCACACAAGTACAAAAATTTTGCAATTCTTTTGTTAGATTTTCACAATTCCAAGCCCTAACATTACACTCATCTTTGAAAGTCCATAACCTCTTTTTAAATGATTCAATAACTTTGATCTATAATATTTTTTCCCCCCTATATAAATTTCTATTATAATGGTTAATAAGAATGTGAAATTTTGGTTTCATTTCATTTATTTATTTATTTATCCAATCTTAATTACTTTTTAATCAAAAATTTGTCAAATGTTCATTGTGCTTTAGGCCTTATTAGATGAAATCATTGGCGTCACACTATTCTTCATATTGAAAATACAAACATATTGTTGGATCCAACCACACTATTAGGAGCCACACATGCCCCCTTAGACCACTACTTTATTCTTAAAATATTTTTAGATTTTTAAAATATGTCTTTAAAAAAAGAACCTTTAAAGTTTTCTTGATACTATTATGTTAAGGTGTATATTTTAAAATATCCAAAAATATGTCATTAAAAAATATTTTCAAATTGTGCTTTTAGTGTCAAAATTATTTTTAAATTGCTTTAATGCATCTTTTAAGCAATGGTTACAAGAGGTTAAAAGTCCTTATACATATTTTTCATTCATTAGATTGATTCCAAATTTTTATGATATGTACATAATGTATTCAAAATAAAATTTTATAAAAAAAATTATTTATTGTTATTGTAATATTTTACAATCCAAAATTCAAAACATTAAGTAGTGGTTACGATTGCTTTTAGAACATGTTAGTATGATTGTACCCTATTCCCATTTATTTATTTCTAATTTCTCATTTTTATGTCCATTATGGAATTTCTAAAATATATTTTCTTAGAGCATGTTTGTAAAATAAAATAAAAAAGTTGAAAGTTTTGATTTTTGCATGTCATGTATAACATGTTTGACCAATTCATGTGATTGAAATTTTATAACTTCTTTTATTCCATATGAGACAAAATTCACATTCATATTTGTAATATGTAAAATATATTTACAAATTTAAAAATGCAAAGATACAATACAATTATTTTATAGTTCCTTTGATTACATTTCATCACTTGCATAAAATCATGACTATAACATCTAGTTTGGTTAAATACACCATAATTTTATCCCTGCCTACGTCCTACCTACCTACCTCTTATAACCTATTTACCTATTTACCAACAATCTTACAACCTACCTCCAACCTACCTATTAATTACCTAACATTCTTTAAGTACTTACTTATATAAACTTAGTGTATTTGACCAAATAAAAATTGTTATCATATCAAGGTGTGGTCTATTGGTAGGGATTTAGTTTATCATTGTGAAGGTGAGGTCTTCAATTTCTACATACTTATAACATATGTACATGGCTAGGGGGCTAGGATAAGTAGGCTAAATTATGTTAATTAGATTATCTAGATTAGTTAATTTACGCTACCACCTACCTATTTGTCTACCTTTTTGCAATCTACTAAAACCTATTTACCACCCATCTACTTACCAACCACAATTCAATATTATTTTTGAAGATAATCCTTAAAAGATAATTGATTTTATTTGGGCAAAAATTTGATAGTTAAAATGACCATTCCTTCCACTAATCAAAATGACCAATTAAATCGTCCACTTTTTTGCTAAGCAAAAAGACCACCCCAATCACACTAAACATGTTAAAATTGAATTGTCCAAAATGAGTAGATGGTCTTTTTGACAACTATCTATGTTGGCTCCTTTATTATCACAAACTTTGGTTAATTAAACCATGAATTCTTTTAGTGAAAAAAATGGAAAGTGTGGAGTCCATAATGAGTCATATTCATAATGTATCATAGGGTGTTTGTTATCTCAAAATGGTAGTCATTCCCCCTAAAACTACAAATTTGCAAATAAATAAAATACCATGCTTCAAAATCCTCTCTAATACTAATATGAATTGAAAAATCAACCCAAAAGCCATCAATATATGATTTTCAAAGATTTTCAATACATAAATAACACGTTTCCATAATGCCATAAAATATCTATATTCCATGGAATTAGTCCAATCTCGACAAGTATTTATTATATCATTACGCCCCTCAAAAAAAACATGTATTGGTATAGGTCATGATGCATTTATAAGTCCATAACACAAATTGTGGACTATGACCAAGTAACATTGCCCTAACTTCGAAAGTCCATCTTGAAAATTCATAATATAATTTTTTTTAAAAAAAATTCACTATTGTAAAAAAGTGAGTTGATATTATATGTATTTTGACACACATGTATCTTAAATTGATGTTTGGTTGAATGTAAATTTGAGTATATAAGTTTTCAATTGAAGTTGCACAAGGATAAATTGTTGGCATCATGGTTGTTTCCATGTTACATCTCAAATGGATGGATAACCCTAATGTGTTCTTGCTCTAGAATTTATAGCTTGTGATGAAATAAATCTAAATATGGCATTTAGCTATTGAGACAATAACCAAGGTAAAAGCAAACTAGATGTTGGCAACCAAAAACCTTTGCTCCATTTGCAAAAATTCTAAATGGCATTACTCACAATGCAAGGTTGTGTGATATTGGTAAAATCCATCCTTGAACTTTGTTCATCTTAACATTGGTATCAACATCTATCTAATTTCCTACTTCTCATATGCTATTAAAGTTGGATTTGCATGAGTTTGTACATGACCATTGATAATAAAAAAATTGTCCTTACAACACAATGGATGGATTTTTCAAAATGTTTCTCATCATATTACCTTATAGATAATCAACTATTGCAACGCAATCATGGTTTGTTGCCTAAAATTTGTCATTCAATCTTCAATTACCATTTGTTGTTCAAGGTCAAGATTCAAGGGAAAGGTGAAAGCACATTATGGGGAACCCCTTTTGGGCATTTATAGGCCAATATTATAATATGTACAATACATAAATAAACCACTATCAAATAATGAATTTAAAAATAAGATGCATTGAAAATTTCTCAATACCTTAAAATTTCATTCAAAAAAACTAAAAGGTTGTCATTTTATTTATTTTTAGTTTTTTCCATTTCACATTGAAATCTTCAAGATTTCACATGGAGTTTTTGACCAATCACATTTTTTAGGCATATTTATAAGGTGGCCTATCAATGTTTGTGACAAAAAAGGATAATGATAAGATTCATACTTTGGGGCATAAACATGTTAAAATGGGCCAAAAAAAATATTCAAATGCAAAAAAATAAAATTGTCAACTTTGGATGTTAAGAAGTATGACACATTCTTTGAAAATTAACATTTAAATTACATGAGCACATGTAGTATGACATGGAAAAGTATTTAAAGCTTAAGATGTTGTGTTTATCTTTTTTCCAACTTACTTTCACTCATTTTTCTTGATTTGGTGTTGTTGTTCCATTTTGAACAAAGTAAATGCTCATAAAGTATAATCACAAGATTTCATTTAAAAAATTCATTCTTAATATGGATCATTCAAATAATGTTTTAAATAGTTTTACCATGTTACAAACACAAAATGAATTTATAATTCATATTGAAAAGTAGGTTTTTAGCACTTCTAACCTATGTAAGGAAAAAATTGCTTTTGAAGGGCTTAACATTGTCATTTAAATGAAAGATTCAAGTTCCAAAAAATATGTATGAATATGCATGATTGTTCAAACATTAATAACACATCATTTAAATAATTTTTATATGGGGAAAAAATAAATATAACATTTTTAAAATAAATAAAATAGTTTGAATGGTAATATATAGATTGGGGATTACCATATATGGTTTATTTAATATGGCAAGTACATCCCAAAATTTATAACATTGGTAAAATCCTTAAAATGTTTTAAAAAACAATTTCCACCTACTTTTATTTTTTGAACAATGATCACCAATTGACTTATTTTAACATGTTTGTACCTTTTGATAATTATTCTAATTATAAAAATTATAATTACTTTAAGATGTGAAGTCTCCAAAATAGGAAAAATGAGCACCCCTTAACCATGTTTTCACCCTAGGTTGCACCTTAGTAACCTATCCTTTTAATGAAGTTCATATGGTTAGATAGTTATGATCACTAAAGAAAAATGAAATTTTGTGATTGGTTTTTGTGACTAATTTTTAATCACATGTGACATATGCATTAAAATCCCACTATTCATGTTTAACAAGTTGCATGTGACCATAGTTGCAAATGGCATGGTCTTTAGATTGAAAATAAAAGTCAACAAAATACATTTTCATCCATGACTAAACATATATGTATTATTATTAATGATTAACATGTGATTTATTTGGTCAACATTAACAACAAATGATGTGTTGACATGTGGGTGAAAACATTGTAAAAGGAGCTAGGGGTGCCAAGGTAAAAGTCCTTTTCCAAGGTCTACACATGACATGTGTCATTTTTATCATGTTGGTTTATAACTTTAAAATTTGTATTTTGGATACCCATTTGAACATTTCATAATATACATAAATATATTTTGACTATAAATTGAATATATATAATATATATTATGCATACATGTCCTTTATCACATAAATGTGAGCAACTTTTGTTAATGCCACATTTTCAGAATCTATACTTTTAGGGTCAAAAACATGTTTGAACCAAATGTGCTCAAATCAAAATTTTAAATCATTTTCATTGATTCAAATCCTTTTGCCCTTCTAATCATCAATGTTAAAAACCTCTCCATTTTTCAAAAAGAATGGTGCACATGTAGAAAAAAAAAACATTTGGAAAAAAAAAGATTGTCCACTTTCAAAGTTGAAGTGTTTTGAACATGCAAAAACATTTTTGATTTGTGTTACTTTGAGCATGTAAAATTTGCAATTAATGATTTTTTTTTTCAAAAAAATTTATGACAATCCAAACTTTTATGTTTCCCTTGTGATTTTACAAACATACAAAAATGCAGTTTTAAGAAATGTCCATTCATTTGGGTGACTATTTTTTACCCATGTGGTATTATTATTATTTATTTCAAATTTATTTTTATTTAATATTGAAAATTTTCACATCATCCATCTTGGATGGTTTTAAATAATGACATGTTGCACCTTTAAACCCAAGCTAATATTTTAAATTAATTAATTAATTTTGGATCGTTCAATTTAAGGTCAATAAGATGTTGACATGGGGCATTGTGTGGATAGGTAAGGAGGGTAAGCAAATGGAAGTAAGTAGGTAGGCCTAGGCTAATAAGTAGGTTTCAAATAATCCCATTTTATTTTGGGTTACTTTTAAGGGAACCTCTTTTATTGGTTCATCCTTTGAATAACATTTTCACTTTGAACACAATTAGTGCATTTAGTTATTTACTCCACATTAGAAAAATGGAAAGTAAAAGATATGAGTTAAACATTTGAGTTGCAAATGTGACCAACTTAATCACAACCTATTTGCAACTATTTCCTAATATTTATTTTATACTAGCCCAATCTACCAGCTAAATATATTAGATTTTACAAAATAATACTAATTAAATTTAATAATTTAATAATTTAGTTGTTTTATTATTTCGTTTGTTATAGGTATTATTATCTATAATAATCAATGTTTAATAATAATAATAATTATATATATATATATTAGTAAGTATAATAAACCTTTTATATACACTTGTAATATGGCCTTAGTATGTTTCATATATATCTGAAATACAATTTGAATATACTCAAAAAATACATATATATATATATATATTTTGTGTGATTGATATATTTTAATATGGTTTAAATACAAACTACACAAGATTCTAGTACACCCATTATATATATTTGCATTATACATTTGCAAATCCTATTGTGCCCCCAATACCCCTTATAATACCTTTAATGGACCTTAATATACTCATAGGTCACAATTAATTGGACATATATGGCCTTTCTTTGATGAAAACCGAACAAAAAGTTGTTCTCTTGGAAGGATAATAAATAGCTACAAAAATGACCAATGCTAGTTGGAAATGACATTTAGTCACATGTGGTTGCAAATATAATGGTTACAAAACCCATTGTAGTGGATAAACAGTCATTACTAAGTAAGTAGATGCTTATGTATGTGATTAATTCATAAATTAAGACCATTGTTGTGCATGTAAGTATAAGTGGCCAATTCACATGTTGTCTAAATTTGTATGAATGTAAATCTTTTATTCTTGCATGCCCAAGTTTTTACACCTACACCTACACTAGCTATTATGAATATTTCTTGATTTACATTTACATGTCAATGTGTATATTTGTATTCTTTAAGTGTAAATAACGATGCAATAAACTCATTTTTGTTAGAAACCTTAATATTTTGTGAGAGAATGAATGAATGAATAATGAACATCATACACAATAGGTAGTGGTGGTGTTCTCATTTTGCACTTTTAACATTGTTTTAAGTTTCATTACATCACAAATTTAGCATGCAATGAATTAATAATGAAAATTGTGCAAAGTTTGTTCATTCATAAGTTTGTACATTTTACACATGAATATCATGTGCTGAAAACAAATTTGACACAAGAATAAATGTGTCGATGAATGAAATATGAATCTATGAATGAATGAATGTTACACAAATTTCCCATCTTCTTATAAATTTGTGTGTTAAATGTGTTTTCAATGCATGATATCAATGCGTAAAACATACAAATTATGAATGGACAAATTTTGCATGATTTCCATTACTAAATTGTGAGATGCTAAATTTGTGATGTAGTGCTTTGTTTTTGCATGTGATTTTGACCTTTTGCCATCTTGCACATAATTTCATCATGATTTTTCTTTGTTATTTAAAAATCCTTAATTGTCAATGATAAGAAGGAGGTGTAATACCCTCATAATATATCTTCCATGGTAGTGAGAGGTGCAATACATTCATGTTTTTATAAATAACAATTTATTGTGGGAGGATGATCACAATACCTTTTTCAAATGCATCTTCCATTCCCATTTTGTGTGTTGTCTTTCCATGGATGTACAAGAGTTTGATTGTGGTTTATAAATGGTTTACTTTACAACTATGAAAATGAAAGAAAATTTTCATGGTTCATGTTTTGGTTTTATATGTAAGGCTATGGCAAATGGACAAGGGAACTCAAACTTGCAACCTTTAGGCCTATTGGCACATGAAAAAGACATCTTAAATTATTGAATGAAGTTTCTTTAATCTCTTTCCATCTTCATCCACAAATGTTCATATCAACAACAAGACCTTTGTCATTTGAAGGTGTGGTCCATTGGTTGAGCACTTTGAAAGGTCAAGAATTCAATTTTTAATAATTGTAATGTATGTACATGCCTAAAGGCCTAGGGTAAGCAAGCTAGGTTAAATTAGGTTAAGTTAGGTGAAACTTGGTTAGGCTACCACCTACCTAACTACTTTTTTACAACCTACCTAACTCATGTACTATCTACTTACTTACATACCACAAAAATATAATTTTTGATAATAATCTAAAAAATAAATGGCTTAAATTTGAGTAGAAATTGACCAATAAAATATGGTCTTCTATTTGCTAGTCAAAATAGTCTATTACTTTATTAATGGAAAAAATAACCCTAGTAATGTCAAAATCAATTGGTCCAAAATGATGGGATGATTTTTTTTACAAAATTTTCAAGTCAAATAGACCATGTTTTGTACTACTAGAATAACTATATCTACTCATGCACACGTGTTTCATAGGTAGATTATTTTTGAACTGTAAATCACTTTTTGCCTTGCACACTTGAGTTTTAACACAAAATGACATTTTCACGACTCGTGCCAACTTACACACACCAAGAAAGTAACTCCATATAATTATGATCTATTTCACTCCAATAAAGTTGTTTGACATGTGCAAGATTCATGAGAACAACCCCAAGTAGTTCCACAAATGCTCATGTGATACTCATATGAGTAGAATTTTAGAAGCTAGATACTTGTGAAGAGCTAGTGGCCTTGCACAGTGTCAATGTAGAACCATTGGGGCCCTTTTTTCCCTCTCTCAATCAAAATGAGCTCCACAACACTAGGTGGATTTTAGGTTGAATATTTTAAAAAGTTGACCCTTTTGAATAATGGGTGATTATTAGGTGATTTTCAAGCTAGACGTTTTGAAACTCGACACTTATGAATATGAGGCAATTATTGCCAAAATTGGTGACAAGGGATACGTTTAGAAATGAAAATTGATACCAAGTGGGTGCATTAATTTTACAAAATCTGGATATTTGGTAACCTAATGCCATAAAATTCTTTTTTACAAAGACCTTACTTGGCTTGGTGTTCAAAAAGATAAGAATTGGCCAAGCATTGCTTAGGACCAGTGCTCGGAGGTTCCCTCTTTTGGGAACTTGGAACTGACACTTAAGCATATGTATATATGTACACCCTTCACAAGTAGTTCTCCAAAATGAAAGAACCAATTTTAGGTTGTTGACCAGTAGTTCTCAAAAATTGTAGAACTGGTTTTTTTACCCGTGGTTCTAAAAAGTTCTAGAACCTGTCAAAGAACCTACCCTAAGATGTTGGTTCCTTGCTAGCTCTTTCATGAATGATACTTTGGAAATTTAGACAGACCTGGAACTAATGGTTCTTTGATCATGAAAGTTTTCAAAAACCCAAAACCAAAAGGTTCGTTAATTTTGAAATTTTTTGAAAACCAAAACCGCGGTTCTTTGACTATGATTAAGAAAAAACCCCTAGAACCAAAGATTATTAATAACAAAACTAGAATCACACAAGACTGTTTAGGACTAAAGAGTTGTTATTAGATAGGTAGTTAAAACAAAAATTGAACTAACTAGTGTGATTAGCTAGGGAGCTAGAAACTAATGGAAAATTGTTTCCTAACTACCTCCCATCCATCATTCATGTTGTGTTGGAACTAGACTAGGTGAAAAAGGAAACACTATGATTTTTGGATACCTATATGACAGAAACAAAAGCACCTCAAAGTTTAGGGTTTAGGGTTGAGAGGTTTGTCAAAGGAGAACCAGATGGTGAAAAAGTTTCACATGTCGAATCTCAGATGACAAGCATTCAAGCATGCATCCTGCAAATATTTAACATGTGAGGCATTTCCTATTAAACCATGATTTTGTGATTATACAATTGAAAAATTGTAGCCAACTTGTACATAGAATCATGCATGACGAGCTATAGGACTTGACTTCCTCAGGAGAAATCACACAAGACAGGGGAGTGGAACAAGCCCCTTTTTATGTAGCAGAACAAAATCCATCCAGGAAGTACAATGGAGGAAGAAAGCACAAAGCACCACTAACCTAGATGGTGCTTTCCTCACCAACAAAATGTCTAAACGGTCCCCACTGAGATCTGAAACTATCCTCCATCTTAGCCTGCTGGCTAGCATCTCTCTAGGCAACTTGTGCAAAGCAAGCTATAAAGCCATTATACCCACCTCTCCAATTGAAGTCCATGCTTGCCCTTGAGTTCTTTGGAGTTTGACACAATAAGAGATGGATTCTTATAAATTTCATTGAATTCACTCTAGAGAATAATATGGGAGTGAGAATTTTTCTTGAAAGTAGACTATATATCAGCAACAGATCTAGCTAGAAGAGAGGATTCTTCTTGAAAGTAGACTATACCCCAGCAAGAAAACTATATGTCAGCAACAGATCTAGCTAGAAGTGAGGATTATTCTTCTTGAAAGTAGACTATACCCCAGCAAGAAGACTATATCTCAGCAACAGATGTAGCTAGGAGTGAGGATTCTTCTTGAAAGTAGACTATACCCCAGCAAGAAGACTATATCTCAGCAACAGTTCTAGCTAGGAGTGAGGATTCTTCTTGAAAGTAGACTGTACCCCAGCAAGAAGACTATATCTCAGCAACAGATCTAGCTAGAAGTGAAGATTCTTCTTGAAAGTAGACTATACCCCAGCAAGAAGACTAAACCTCAGCAACAGATCTAGCTAGGAGTGAGGATTCTTCTTGAAAGTAGACAATACCCCAGCAACAGATCTACCTAGAAGTGAGTGAGGATTTTTGAAAGTAGAGTTTAACTTGTGCACTTATTTTTTAATTATTTTTCTTTTGTGATGGGGGCATCTTTGATTAGCCTTCCCAAAAAAAGAAAATCAAGCTTTGAATAGTGCCTAAAATAGATGTGTTATAATCTCCTCTTTTGGGCTCTGCTTATATAAGTTACAAGAGTAAAACTATAATGCAAAGGAGATGAGATAAAGTGAGGAGCTGATAGGAACAGGTTGAGAACACATGAGAATTTTGATGGGAACAAAGTAAGAACTTCACCAGAATACATTGCTCAAATCAATAACTGCCTTGTGACAACATTTTATGTACAATATAGTTTGCTTTCACCCAATTCTTTACCTTTGTGAAGAAGCTCTGGTTTTGGGTTTTAACAAATAAATTGGAGTTTTCAGGTTTTCTGATTCTGAAAATCACTCTTGGTTCAAGTCCCTTGCATATCAACTAGATTCAAAACTAGCAATTCTTACCCCTCGAAAGGGGTGCTCACACAACATTAGTCTTGACTAATGTTTTACCAATACATGTGTATGACTTAGATGAATATATGTTATTAGCACGGCCTTGAGAAGTTTAGAGCAAATGTTGGCTGGTATTTTTTTAATAGAAAACTTTTTGTCTTGGTTTTGATTAGTGTTGGTTGGTTCTTGATTTTTGCAAGAACCCATCAAGTTTGGTCTAGAGTTTTAAAAAAAAATAAAAATAAAATTGAAGATCCTTTGGTTTTGGGTCTAGAGAATACTTTTAGAAACTAAAACTGGTCAATTTTGAGGTCAAGTCAAATTTTCTTGTTGAATAATAGTTTCAGGTTCTTAAGGGAAATTATTCTTTGGGATGATTTTAAAGTTGATTTCAAAATTTTTATTTTTTTGGATTTCTGTGTTCTCATCAAGTTCCAATAAAATCCCTTAAGTTTCCAATGGGTTCCTCAAAGTGTTCCTCAACATGTTCCCAATAGCAACATAGAGAATAGTTATCAACAACAGCCTCCACCCACGCAAGCCCTATTTGGGCCTCAATCGGACATAATGAACAACCTAAGGAGCATCGCAAAATATTTGTGTTTATCACTACAATTGGGGATGCCTTTATATTTAAAAACTGAAGGCTGAAGTCTAGGATCTTATAACCCTAGAATTTAGACATAAGACCGTAGAACCTGCAAACCATAAACTCTATCTAAGCCTATGACCCTTGCACTTACTTAACCTTAAGACTTGAACTTTGCAAAAAATCTTTTATTTGATTTTGGACCAATTCTAGGTCCATCTAGACCTGCTAGGTCCAATCCTTGGCCAATTCTAGGTCCAGATAGACCCCACTAGGTCCAATTCTTAAACCCAAATCTTACCCTAAATCTAGCAGGAAACCCAAAACCAACTAACATTGGTTTTGAAATTTTAATTTTGGTTTGTGAAGGTTCTTCAAATGTGGGCTTGAGCTTGATTCTTCAAACTTCTAAACCTTGTGATTTTGATCTTGGATTTTTTTCAAATTCAAGAACCTCTGAATCAAGTTTCACAAATGTGTCAAGTTTCGTGAACACTTAGAATCCCCAATGATAAAGATTGTATACCAAGTTACAAACTTTTCCAATAAATTAAAACTTGTGTTTGTATATGTATGGAGTTCTCCAACTAATTAGAATGAATCAATTTCTTACAAAGTTCAACTTACTTGCTAACTCTTTAACAAGTCCAACTTGCTGATCTAAAACTCTTGAACATGTGTTCAAAAGCTGTTTTTCATATATCTAATTTCTATTCTGAATCTAGCTTTTATAGTTTGATTGTTGTGCTAGTTTTAACAATGGGTGTGTCACACTATGTATGGCCTTGCCATTTACATTAAAAAGTATCTTAAGGCAAAACAAGAACTATGGAATCTCATTCATATATTCACCTAACCAACTAGCTAGCACTGGTACAGACTAGTTACGAGTTGCCCATGTAAAGTGAGGGGGGAAGTACGAGGGTTTGCAGGAATACAATGTTTTTGGTACCCATCATAGTATGCCAATCAACTTTCGAAGAAAAGAGTGCCTTCCCCAAGCTTCAATGTTACTATACACATCAATTGTACAAATGGGAGGTTTGTGGTTTAAAAACAATGGATGAATGTCAAATTTGAAATCTTGAGATAAACCAAAGAAATGAATTTCTAAACCAAGGTTACGAATACTCTTAGGATGGATGGACATCCGCCCAAGTTAACAACACTCTACATAAGACATGAAACCCACCACAGTTTAAAAGAAGGATATTACCCTTTATGATAACCAAGTGGCAAGGAAAACCATCTTTCTAGTCACTTTTTATTTTGTCATTTGGTTGGGCCATAAGGCAAGGACTACCATCCACTTGGGTTTACAACCCTACCCCCCCCCAGTTTAAAAGAAGGATATTACCCTTTATGGTAACCAAGTGGCAAGGAAAACCATCTTTCTAGTCACTTTTTATTTTGTCATTTGGTTGGGCCACAAGGTAAGGACTACCCATCCACTTGGGTTTACAACCCTACCCCTCCCCCCAAATCCCTTTTAGAAAGAAGTCATACCTAAAGTGATATGATCTTCAGACCATTCGACTTTTTGGTGATCTCATCACTATCCCACTCCTTTGCAAAACATGAACATGTAGTGACTTCTTTTGTGGAGAATTTTTGCCATTTTTTTGAAAATAAAATATTTTGTCACAAGTTCCCTTTAAAAAAATCATAAAAGATCAAAAAACATGCCCACCCTTTTGTGGAGGAGAAGCAAGTTGAAAGGTAATGCTACATTCCTCATGCTTCTTGAGATGGAAGAATCCAACGTGCAAGTTGAATGATAATGAAACATTCGTCATTAATGCCGTCAAGGTAGCTTTTCAACATTTTGTCAATGCACGTCATGGATGAGTATAGAAAAGCAATCAAAGGGAATGAAAAAAAAAAAGTCACTACAAAAGAGAGACAATCCTGAAATATTATTTCCCAACACACATAAATAACAAAAAAAACTAAAAAGTGCCCATAACATAATATAAAATAAAATAAAATGAAATAAATAAAGGAACAATGTCTATATTACCTATATACGATTCAAATTTCAACATGGTTTTCACTTGGAAAGTGAAGTCATAGAACCCTAAATCAAAAAAACTTGATTTTGTGTGGATCCAAACCAGTAAAGAGTTGAAATTTTCTTGTCAATTGAATTATTTGTTTGAAGCATGGGAGCAAATGGAGCAATAGTAAATAATTGATTTTTTTTTTTTTTTTGGGTTATAGTAATAGTGTTGATAGGAAAAGTAGGCAACAATTGGACTTATAGGAGTGTCAATTGGCAATGGTAATGTTGAGACTTGCAATGATTATTAATAGCCATTGATAGGCAATGGCAATGTCAAGATTTGCAATAGTGTCAATAGGCGATGGTGGCACTTGCAATGATGTTAGTAGGCAAAGGTGAGCATTAGAATGTGGTGTGGTGTCAAGCAAAGAATTGATGAAGCATTAGGTCAAACACAAAGCTCTATGCATGGAGCAAGTCAAGCTCCACAATCACAAAGTAGCAATGGTCAGAATGCGAGCTTCTAAACACAAAAATGAAAATCAGAAAGTAGGGTTTTGATGGTGCTAACCCTATGACAATATACCCTAGGTATTCTAGAATCCTAGACTAAAGCCTCTAATCTAGATTGTGGACTCTAGCTTAGGTGGTCTAAAATTTTAATCATAACCTTGAGTCTAAACCCTCCACTAGGCTTTAGATTAGTTGTGAATCCTACTCTAGGTCTTAGGGTTAAACTATGGACCCTAGATAGTATAGAATCCTAGCCATTAGTTTATTTTATCTTCATCTGCATTGAAGTGCAATGGTGGGTCTTGGGGGAACGATATTAGTGTAAGTGAGGGTTCACCTGAAGCGGGGTGAGTGAGGTGGGGAGGGGGATAGGGAGGGATTATTTTAGTGGGAGGTGGTGCTCTTCTGTCTACACAGGTTTTAGGGTTTTCTCGTCTGATCTCATCCCATATGGTTCAACTCGGGTTGAAATGTCATATATATATATATAAACTAAAATGGTGTTATGCATGATGGTGCTTTTACCTTGGGGGATGGGGTCAGAGAGGTGCTTCTATTGTGGGACCTGCCCAATTGTTTACAAAATATTGATGATGGCCCAAACAAAGTGGCTCCTTCAAAGCCAAATAAACAAGCTTTTGAGTGCACCCCCCTCTCACTAATTAATAGAATCAACAATAGTTACCCTCCTCATAGCTTAACTTATTACACATTGAACTGGTAGTTCAGTGAAGACAACTAAGAAAACAAATTCAGAATGGCCACTATTACTGAGGAGTAGGCATAAGAACCTTCTCATTCAAGCACCTTGTGATCTACTTAGGTTTGGTTCATGATAAATTTTGCGAATGGCCTGTTCCAAGGGTGTTACATGATGAAGAGTGGTGTGGTTATTTTTTTAAAATATTTTCATTATTTTCCCATGATGCCCAATGGGTATCTAGAGGATACATAATGGGTATCAGAGGGGGGGGGAAAAAAAAAGTTGAAAATTGATAGTGGATCATAATGAGAGAATAGAAATAATAAAAACATTGATTTTTGTTTTAAGCTCTCCACCCAACCTTAGGATCACAAAGATGTTGCTACAAACAACTGTGATCCACCCACCCTTGAGGTCTTGCCTAATCTAAAAATGTTACCTATCTAAAAAGGCATGCATGGGCACATGCACAAAGCCATCATCTCATGCATTGAGATATTTCACACTAGATTTAAGTAGAGATTTAAAAGTAAACTGGTGCAAATTGGCACCCAAAAAGAGTTTGAAATTTTGGCCAAATTTGATCACACCCTCAAAGAAGTTTGCCAAATTATTCATACTATTAAGTCAGGTTTTTCTGCTAGATTTTCTATTGTTTTGAGAATTTTCCAAAAGCTTTTTGGCACCGAATGCTAAATTTTTTTGGGGATCATTGTCAATAGTGCTCCATCACCAAATTGAAAAAAAAAGAAAAGGCTGATCATAATTTATTCCCTTATAGATAGAAAGGAAAGGGGAGTTCCCTAATTGATGATGGCCTTTCCAGCAGGGCTCTCCCTTTCCATAAAAGCCTTCCAGGATTTTCTTTGTGTATTTGGAGGTACTCTTACAACGAATAAAATCTTAGAGGGGCATTTCCAAAATATGAAACCCTAATAGGCATCTGCATTCCATGTTTTGAAATGCCCCCACATTGTTTTTTTCTTCATGAGAGCCAGTAGGTACCCATTGGATACCCATGG
>Ga0209208_10004332_pt1 | contig 20177 bp, 16 predicted proteins | sample S1TSphfallax_3_FD_187694 | JGI IMG/M metagenome (GOLD analysis project Ga0209208, IMG submission 187694) | Host-associated microbial communities from peat moss isolated from Minnesota, USA - S1T2_Fd - Sphagnum fallax MG (SPAdes) (version 2) | ecosystem: Host-associated > Plants > Peat moss >...
ATTTTTTTTCTATGTTATGTTAGATAAATTGGAGTTAACTATAACTTTGATTCAAGTAAAGGCAAGGTTTGTGCAAAAAAATAAATAAATGCATAATGGCAGATTTGAAAAGAACTACCTACTTCACAAAACTTAACTACCATGAATGTTGATCTAGATGTTATGAAAGTGGTGAATTCCCACTTGACAATATGCCTAAAAACCAACCTAAAAATACACTTTGAATAGTCCTTTTATAAATCCTTGGAAAGGTGTGCTAAAAGAGGTCGGGCTCGCCATCGCCACTGTCCTCGTTGCAACGTCGGAGCTTGTTGCAGTAGGAACGGGAGGAGCCCCCACCCTGCGTTCATTCACTTGGTACCCCTCCCTTGCCCTCTCTTTCGTCGGGCTACATTATAGGTAACCTACGTTTGCTTAGTAGGCCTGTCATTCAAGTCCGCCGATTTTAAAATTTTTTTTTCTTGCATTCCTTTTCTTTCTCTTTTTCAACTTCTCTTTCATTTCTTTCTTTTTTGAAATATGTTTTTAAATAATAATCAGAAAACGAAAATTCATTTCCAAAAATCAAAAAAGATTTTTTTTTGGGTGTATGGGTGCTTCGCCCTTGGTTACAACTAGCAACATGGTTTAAGATTTGAAGAACTCCATGATGGTGCTCAATGCCGCAGCATCACTGTTGTGTCCTTTCACTATAGCGTCGAACATTTTTACATTGAAGAAGGACACTGCCAAGATGCACTGTAGCAACGCCGAGCTCAACGTCCCAGACAATGCACCCCTAGCGGTCTACCAGGTAGCCCTGGCCGGGCACTGGCTAGTCATGGGCCTCAAGACCGACAACTCACCTATTGACACACAATTGTCCAAGATGGAGGCAGCCATCGAGAACATTGCGTCTCTCACGACCATTAACAACCTTGCGGTTAACCAACTGATAGAGCGTGAGGCGACTGCAACTGTCACAACTAAGGTTGCGTTTGCAGAAGAGCCCAAGTGGACCACAATGATGGCCAAGAATGTGCGTCAGGTGGTTAACCAAGTTGTGGAGACCCTGGCTAACGCACCCAAACAAGAGGAACGCAAACTCAACATGCGCCTCATAGGCTTTGAGGCTAAAGAAGGCAAGACCGAAATTGAGCTGGTGTAGTGGCTCAACATAGAGCTGTTGTAGGGCCAAATGAGGCTACGCGTCAAGGTCGTTGTTGCCAAGCGGCAGTGGCCTGCGACTTCGCGGGCCTCCACCTCGATGGCAAGCACACGCCCTAGCGCAATGTTACTCAAGTTTGTAACGAACGAGGATTGTCAGGCTGCGTTGTGAGGACGTAAGGGTGTAGCAGGGACCAAGTTGGGCCTGGATGAAAACCTCACGCCCATACAATAGGCGTGCAAGTCAAAGCTATGGCCACTGTTCAAGGAGGCCAAGGCAGTAGGCAAACGCGCATTCTAGCGTGCAATCGAACTTTTTGTCGACATCATTCAGATTTGCTCGCCTTCCTCTATCTAAGGGCGCGGGGGCCAGAGAGACCTATGCGTGGTATTATGGAACATGCACGGGGGTGGTGTAAATAAACTGGAAACAAGGGTGGAAATACTAGAGTTGTTTTAGGGTGTTGACCTCGTCTTATTAACTGAAACTTGGCACTTCCCAGACCAACATTTGCCACATGTTGAAGGGTTTGATTCACTTGCGATAACTCACACTATGCAGCTGGGAAATACAAAAGCGACAAAACATAACGGGGGGGTTGTTGTTTACTTTCGTAGCCACCTTAGGCCAAACCTGTCACAGTGGAAGGAAGGAAGCCACGATTCTTATCTATGGCTACGGGTCAGCAAGGGTGCTACCCCTGACTTGTTTTTCTATGTGGTGTACGTTGCCCCTATTGGCTCCAAACACGAGAATGAATCCCTGTTCCAAAACCTAGTAACAGATATTGCTAAAATTTAAATTTTATGGGGCATAATATTATTGGGAGGGGGTTTTAATGCGCGTACTATAGCATTACCAGATACCCTTGACATTAGTGACCTTTGTGAATTGTTACAAGCACCTGAGCTCGCTGAAATTGAGCAACCAAGCGTTGTGGCTACGCAACAAAACCGTGATGCTAGTGTTTGCGGTTGGGGCCGCGAGCTCTTAGACCTATGTTGTGACACTAGGTTGCTCATCTTCAATGGCCGAACACTTGGCAACCAATCAGGGGAGTTCACTTATTTGGCAAATGGGGGGCGTAGCACTGTCAATTATATTATTGGTTCACCTATAGTTTGGCAAGCTACTACACACTTTGAGGTGATAATCAATGACACCCGCTACCACGCGATGGGGGGCGACTATGACCACAGGTCGTTGCGCCTACGATTGAACATCGATTACAACTTTGTTGAACCGCAACATATAGTGGTAACAAAAAAATTCTTCTTGCCTAGGTTCAACTATGATAAATCAAAAGTTGAAGAGTACCAACTTGCCCCAAGAACGAATCTTGGAAACCTGTGGGTTGCTGACTCAATTGGGCATCTGGGGGTAAACGAATTAGTTGACCTACTATAGCAATGCGTGGGTGCTGTAACAAAATCTACTTTTGGCAACAAGTCTTTGAGAGGGAGCTGTAAAAAGAGACACTGCCATAAACCCTGGTTTGATGTTGACTACTGTACAACAAAACGTGAACTGAGGCTTTGGATGAAAGCCAACCTCGATTCACACACCGCTAAACATCAAAAAAGTAAACTCAAAAATTTATTAAAAAGGAAAAGATTTTTTTGGGAAACTACAAAAGCTCAACATATGTGTGCACTTGCTAAGGTGGATGCGCCTTTGTTTTGGAAAAAATACCAGCCAAGGGCGCCCATTATGGACAAGATCAGTGGAGCTACGCTTTTGGAGGGCTTTCGCGCACTAATTGGCCAGTCTCCACCACCCATACAGTTATGGACCGATCATTCAGCTCAGGCGACCGAATCTCCACCTAGCCACACCCTGAACGCAAATATCACACTTGTTGAGCTGTTTCAGGCGTTGAAAAAGTTACAAAGGAACAAGGTTGCCGGTTTGGATGGTATGAAAGTTGAGTTCATTTTGGATGTGGGAGAATTACTACACATGCCACTATTGACAACGTTCAATTGCTTTCTAATAAAGGGCTTTCCAAAAGCCCTTTCTACTGGGGTGGTCCACGCGCTCTTTAAAGGGGGCGATGCTTCTAAATTTAACAACTACAAGGGGATAACGGTTGGGCCTATCCTAGCAAAGTTGTTCGCTATGATCCTAGACAAAAGGCTGAGCGAATGGGTTGAACAACATGGGCTATGTGCCAAGGGTCAAACTGGGTTTCGTAAAGATTATCGCAATACTGACCAACTCTTCATATTACGAACTTTGATAGAACAGAGCAAGGCAAAAAAGAAGCCACTCTATTGCTACTTTGTGGACTTAAAGAAGGCGTTTGATATTATGTCGCGTGAAGTGTTGTGGCAGGTGTTGGCTGGCCTTGGGGTGAAGGGACGCTTCTTGCGATGCCTACAGGCAATGTATGCCAAGGATACCATATGCATCAACCACCCAAACGAGGGTGTCACCTCCAGCTTTAGGTGTCAACAAGGTGTGAAACAAGGTTGTCCTCTTAGCCCCCTATTGTTTGGGCTGTATTTGGATGCCTTAAAGGGGCGGTTAAACGACAGAGAATGCGATGCCCCGACCTTGGCATATGTGCACGTATGGTTGCTATTTTTTGTAGATGACCTTGCTCTAACATTAGAGTCAGAGGTGGGACTGTAACAATAGTTAGACGCACTCTAGCAATTCTGTGCTAAATGTGGACTTATAGTGAACATGAAAAAAACAAAAGTCATGGTGTTCAATTTTGTTGACCCATGCCAAAAGTTTGTGTTTGAAGGTGACATTATTGAGCATGTGCAGACCTTCAATTACTTGGGGATCTTACTCGAGACCACCCTGAACCTGGATAGTGCAGTGGAACATCTAGCAGTTGCCAGTAGCCGCTTGTTATTCGCACTGAACCATCGCTGTGCAGAACTATGTATTATGGACGTTAAGTTACACTGTGACTTCTTCAACACGTTGGTGCATTCCACAGCAAATTACGCCTATGAGATTTGGGTGGACTCCAAGAAAATAGAAGCTATTGAAGTAGTGTACCAAAGGTTCTTCAAGTCCTTACTTGGGGTGCGAAAAACAACCAACACGTCCATCGTGTTGGCAAAATTTGGCAAATTCCCCTTTGAACACTTTGCATGAGGACAAGCATTGTTATACTATAATCGTGTGAGCACGGTCACTAAAGATCACATCTTAGGAGGGCATGGGAAGCCCAGCTCGCTATGCTTGTTGCGGGAAAGAAATGTTGGGCTGGATCCGTGAAAAAATGGCTACTCCAAAATCAGCCCCAAGAGGTGGCAGGTTTTCTGCCTCCGGCTCAATCATTGTTGGAAACGACACTTCAACTTGTAGTGACCCGTGCGCTCCAAGCAAGGACTACCGAACCACCGTTGGGAATAGTTCTTGGGTCAACGCACATACATCCGACCCGTTTAGCAAGGCTAGTGCAGCCAGTTGGTGGTAGATCTACGACGAGAGGCTTGATTAACCAAGAGGTTGGGACCCCACCCCCTCCATGTTTTCCCCACACAATGTTGAATGTAAAAAGGGTGAAGGATAATATGCGATTGGCTTTCATTGAAAAGCTCTTTACCAACCGCGAAATTGGGACCAGCATGCAAACAAGATACTTGCGTTTCAAGGGTATGTTGTACGAAAACGAAAAATACTTGTGTGACATCAACTGTGTCCAGCTGCAAAAAGCTCTAGCCCGGTTTCAATGTGGCAACACGCAGCTTGAAGCAGTGCTAGGTGTGTGGAAGGGCGTGCCATACGTAGAGAGGCTTTGTTGAGGTTGCGATTTGGGGAAGGTAGAGGATGAAGAACACTTGCTCCTTATCTGTCCAAATACACAGAAAGTTAGGGAACGTTTTTGTTCGACCCTACCCCTCACCCACACAAGCACTCTTGCTGAACTCATGCAGACTATGAACACGGCCGCCCTGGCCAAATTTGTGGCATGCTACCAGTACCAAAGGACAATCTGTCCTCCATCATCTACCTTTTGTCTAATGGACTCTCTGGTCCCAAACGGACATACAATTGTAAACAGTAAACAGAAGCAAGGTGTTTTTTTGTTAAAAATTTGTTTGGTAGGCGCATTGGAAATCCTCCAAAAGAGGAATGAATCAAGTTTGGCTACATGACAAAGTAGAAATTTTATGAAACCCCCCTATACCTATTATGGTGACATCCTTGGAGCTATTGTCTAAATCTGGCAAATTCAACATCTTTTTCCTCAAAATATGGTCACTTTATACCAGTTTTCCACAAAAAAATCATTTGTAGCTCAAGTCAAAGAAATAAGTTATCATGATTTCTCACCGATCAATTCCTTCCTTTAATAATTGAGATATTTTAATGTCTACACAAATAGTTTGATGTGTTCTTCCACAATTGTGTCAATGTCATTTGGAGTTTCAAAAGGGAAGGCCCTCCTCTTTCTATCTTGGTTTTTTTTTTTGGTCAAAAAAATTTCAATTATGTTAGAAAGAATGCAAGCATCTTCCATCTTAAATCAGGTCATAATGGCATGCCTAGCCATTTCGTGATTCCACGCCTTGAGAACACATCCCGGTTGCCACAGCTGACCTATCGATTGTTGAGATGGAAAGCTTTTGACATCTAGTTTGTGCTAACTTGGCGTCCTTTAAATTCTCCCTTGTTATTTAATACCTTGGTACATTTTCTGAATCCATGATGTGTTTTTTAATAAAGTTTTGCAGGGTTTTGACTTGGGAGGATTTACAGCCCTTTTTTCCATTGCCAAGTGACAAATTTTTAACCCAAAACAATCACTGGTTGGAAGTACCTATGTTGCTGGTGGGCCAAAGCCCCCATCAGGTATCAGGGTGGTTCTTAATTGTTCATAATCATGGTTCTCAAACAAAATCAGATACCCACTTTCTGAGATATATATATATACATAACCTGGTTTTAACCAATTGAAGTCAAATAACTGCATGCAAACTGCTGGCTTCTTTGCTGCTTCTTTCATAAAACCTGGTGAATTTTGGAGGGGTTTGGAGGGTTTAGGGTTTCCAGTGGCTTCTTTGATTCTGATTTCCAAATACTTGGAACCTGGTAGTACTCTAATTCTGAATTTTTAAAACCAAGAAGCAACAGGTATTAACAAAATCAATGAGCTGCCCGATCCTGGTATTGACCAGTGTTGGGCAGTTCTTTACTATTATGAAGAACTTCCAGGTTCCGGGTATTAAAAAAAAGTAGAACTGTTTCGATTTCAGTTTCACATATACATTAGGATCAGGAATCCATTCCAGGTCTGCTTCTTCCAAAGACAATCCGGTTCTGATTCAGACCCAATTCCAATCCAGTTGCAGCAAAGCCTGGACTGGAACCATGGACTGGAACCAGCAATTATTAACTTCTGGTTTTCAATGGGATGAAGTGTTGCAGCACTCCATTGTAGCTATATCTCCCATGGATATCAAGAGGACACTAAATACCCCCTAAATGAGCTCTGACATAGCATCAGTTCTGCACCCTATTTGGTTCTATGCACTGCACAATTTCATGTCCTCCATGATCAAGACCTATCCTGCTTAAGGACAATTCTTTTGGGTATGTTGTGTTGTTTCTCTCTAGGTTTGAACCCATGACTTCAGAGGAGTAGGACCTAGAATGTGTAGTGTCTAATGCCCACCCAACACTGGTTAATATCAATAGTCCCCTTCTGAATTGTTTTTCTCCAGGCATTAAGTTAATGTATAAATTGGAGGCTTTTGATTTTGGGGTTGTGAGTATGTGTGTGTGTGTGTACAGGGTTCTCATCCTTCTTAAATTGAACCACCCCCTCACACACTTGTTGATCTTGGTGCCAAAATGTTATTTGCTTTTTGTAAAGCTTGAAGCTTTTGATCAAGCTTTGAGAAGCTCCATGTATGGTGCCCGAGAAGCTTTGAGTAGAAAACCATAGAAAGCAATTGGTATTGGCATAGCAAATACACTTGGAGCTGCTTGGAGAAGATGCTTGCAACCAATGTGAGGAGGAAACGCCTTACAGGCATGGGTTGTGAAACATTCAACCTCATCACATGCCCAGCAAGCCCAAGTACTAGAAAACCCTAATCTAATGGTAATTGTGTAAAGGACATTGGAAAAGATACAGAAAGAACTTTTCAAATTTAGCATTTGTATTTTAAAGTGCCTCTCCTGCCAGAATTTCCCATTTTCCATTTTAGGGATCTTTCAAAAGTGTAAGGTAAGGAACCTTGCACTTTCATAAGATCCCTACATTTGAAGTCATTCTTTATATTGGGGAAGGAACCCTGTTGAGGCTCTTTTAGGGTTTGAGGGCCTGGCCAAGGGCTGTATCACCCTCAGCCAAGCCCTCAAATCCAGGAAGAGCCTCAATGGGGCTCCTTACCCTATACATAATTTGCTAAATCTTTAAGAGAAAAACACTAATAGATGTCAAAAGTGAGAACTGAAAATCAATACTGCAACTTTCATTCTTGATTTCTTTTAAGGCCAATACTCATTTATTGACAATTCAAAAGAACTGCACAAACTTTGAAATGAGTATACCAACTATACCTCAAGTCTGGTTGTGGTTGCATTTCCATGTCTTGTGGCTCTAGCTGAGGAAAAGGTGGAAATCAATAGTGGGCAGCTAAGTCCTTTACCTGGATCTGCCTATGGATAAATAAAGGAGAAATAATATAACCTACCCATCTGGCAGAGGGTTTCTTCCACCCTTTTGATCACCATACCTGGATGTGAAAACACTAGACTGAAATTGTTTCACCCCTATTCTGTTGGTATATTTGAGGTTTAGCTTTACCCAATGGCAGGTAATTGTTTTGAAGTGGAATAAAAAATGTACTGACCAGTGTTGGGCAGATATTAACTGTCAACTCGGTCATCAACCAGGTCCAATGCAGGATATGACATATAAACTTGTTAGGTTGAAAATGAACTGACATCCGGCTAAAACCCTGCCTGACCCAGTATAAAGTTTCTACAGACCCAGCAAGACCCTATATTGAACAACCATGATTGCAAACCTGAATTGTTCAAAATTGTGATAATGAATAGTATGGCTCTCTCTCTCTCTCTCTCTCTCTCTCTCTCTAAATTTTCTCCCATTTGTGGCAATTTTAGTGTTCAAAGAATTTGCCTGCAAATTTTCCATAAACTGTTTTGTCCTCTTGGGGTTGTGGATGATGATGATGAAACCTTCAGGGATTCACTGAAGGTTCAGGGACATGCTCCAATATAGTGCATAGCTGCAATCACTAAAAGATGAGCTTGACAATGGCTAAAACTTTATACCTCAGTTCTTGCTTGCTATGATTTGCTACACCTCATACCTTGTGTTCCTTCATGACATCCTAAGACGGTGTGTTGTTATCATGAACAAGAAGAGTGAGTCTTCATCTTTTTTGTATCTATGGACTAGGTAACCAGCAAGAGCTCTTGGATTACTGCACATAATCAAGCAACAGGAGCGGTGAGATTATGTGCAGTAACTGGGCAGCTCAAACCACTTACCAGACATAATCAGTCATCAGTGGGTGGTGAGTGATCACTCACTTGCCTTCGAAGGTTATGAGAAAACAGGCCAATGGCATGCACTCCCCCAAGGGTCAACACAGGTTATGAGCAACAGCCAATCATGTGGCTTGGTGCACATAGGTTATCACTTATAATCCATGTGAAGCCAGCAAATCATGTCATGAGGCAGCCCTTGACAACCAGTTCTGGTCAAGATAAACAGTAGACACACTCTGCTATCAGAATGCTTGTGAAACTGCAGTTTTTATACAGGTAGCTGAGCCCTTTCAGTTGCTTGCAATCTGTAGCTCCTGCAAAATGACATTCATAAGTACCAATCTTGACCAACCTTTAAGTAAAAGAATTATGTATTGAAGCCAATTAGGGTTTAGGGTTTCATACATGCATTGTTATGAAATTTGTGTTTAGATGGAAGAAATTTAAAAACCACTATCAATGCCAATGGAAGGAAAACAAAATTGAACTGAAGTTTATAACCAGTTGTAAGTTATGAACAGAAGGTATTTGCCTACATCTGGCACAATTGCGAAAAAAAGATATAACCACAGTGGATGGACATATTTTTCCAAAACAATATTAACCCTAAACCCCGGTCCAATGGATGTTTTTCTCTAATTTTGCTACTGGATACAAAATGCCAGAGGTGTAACCCAGCACCCACAAATGCACCACCCCCATTTTTCTGTCTTCAGGCCATCCAATTGGATGAATCCCAATTTTAGAACCCATGGCATAATTTTAGAACCCTCAGCTATGGAGACGTTAGCTGGAAAACAAGAACCCAATGAAAAAAAGTTTCCTGTCCATGCACCATCCATGCATGGTGGTTGGTGCGTTTGTGGGTGCTGTCTCACTCTGGCCATCCTATTATACAAAACCCCACAGAACACTCATTTCAACTTTTCGTGCTGAGCATCTTACATGTGCAAGCAAGGAGCTCACCATATACTTCTGAATTTGATAGATGAAACCAAGTAAAAACTGAAAGCCTAGAAATAAGACTGGCAACATTTGAAACAATACCTATCCTCAATGTTCAATATTTGGTAGGAAGTTACAGTGAATTTTTTTTATGCCACAACATGTAATAAGGAAGCACCTTGTTTGAGCCAACAATTCGAATAGATTACAATCTAGATCGTCTCTTCCAAGCTAGCATGAAGATGGAGCAGCTGCTTGTACTCTGTCAAGAGTGATGGGATATCATCCATTCGCACCTGGAGCATAGAATCTTCAGGTCAGAATTGTGTTGGACCCATTGCAGTAGGAAGGGGCACATACATACAGCAAAAAATAAGTGATTGATTTGTGACGAAAAAATATTTGCAGGTGACAATTCTCCTTCAAAGCAATGATCAACAATCTCATGAAAGAAAGGCATCCATGTTGATGGGTCATTGCTCAAAAAATTGGCCTGTTTTGCTCGAAAAATGAACTGGGCATCCAGTGATCAGCTTGAAAGCTGTGCCCCAAGGTCTACATTTAATCAAGGACACAGTTTTTTTTTAAAATCACCTGATTAGCATCTTGCAAATGGTAGAAACGGTATGTGTGCAGTTTGGTAGCTTCACCATGCAGAGCTTCACACTCCAATATCCCACTTCTGCAAAGAAAATGTGGAATGCCATCAAACTGCTGTAGAATGGGACAACCACCACAATTCAAATGTCCAATGCACCAGTAGTGTACAATGGAAGTTGGGTGAAATCATCACATTTCAAAGAAAAAGAATGAAAAAAGAATTTCCATTTTCCATTGTTATGCATGAAAGCCAAATCAGAAATTTACCTGTGTAATTTAGTCAAGAGGCGACAATAGTCACGAAGCAGAGGGCTGAGCTCCCGCAGCTGAATTGAATGTGCATCTGATTGCCTCCAATGCTCTCTCACTGTCTGAAAGCATCCAAATATATGTCATGAAACTCAGATCACATAAAAAGCCTAAAGCAAACTTGACCAAATGGCTTGAGAATAATTTTCACTCAGAACCATGATCAATGTGAAACCCACCCTCAGAATAGCATCCACAGTAGGAGCAGATTGACTGTTCTCAGGTAGCAATCCTTGTCCCAAGGTCCAAAGCTCCTTGTCAATGACTTCAGTGTAAGGAGATGTAGCCACTGCTGCAAGCGGCAGTCCAAGACGCTCTCGTAGCTCACGCAATGGTGATGCAGGGCCTTGACGACTCCTCTTTTAAGTCAAGACACAGAAATGAAGTCAAATAACATATAATGCGACTGAACCAAATCTACCCAACTTTAAATGCCATGTTTAGAAATGGGACATATATAGAGTTTACAAGTGCCAATCAGAAACTTTTGAGTCATCAATTACTCAATATGGGTATTTTAAACCAAGTCTTGGTTTATAGTTGGGACTGAGACTTCCAACCGTAGCTATCCTTGAAAAGAAGAAATGTGAACAAAGTTGTATGGTCTGTACTGTTTCAGCATAGGGACAAAATAAGTCAAAAAGGAAATTACATCAGGAAATGTCTGAGGAAGAAGCGTTGATGGTGGACCGGTAGCCTTGAAACTGCTAGCTGGAGATAGCACTGCTTTCTTTGAAATCGGATCATCTGCATCCACATCATGCCACAAAAGTCTAGCCTTCAGTTCTATCTAAAAAGACCTTGTGATTTAGCAATTTCCAGCTTGCCTTGGCATCATTTGCAAGTTTATGTGTTGGAAATGAAAATATTCCTCAGATTTTCAATCCCATGAAAGTTGGCCTAAGAACAAAATTCATGTACCTTGGTTCACATTATTGGCTCAAACAAAAAAAAAGCCTGAAAAGATAAGATCAGGGCAAGGGAGAAAACACCTTCAGAAACAAGCCACCACATGTCACCAAAGGTAGACTTGCCATCATAACCACCAATCAACAAAAATCGAGGCCCAATACGAGTCATGGTGTGATATGCACGGGGAGGGGGTGGTTCATTGCTTACAGGCAACTTCTTCCACTGGACCGTTGCTGCACACAGAGCTCAAACCTCAAGTATTGGACATCATAAAAGACATTTATATCTTCAATGAAAAATGCAATGAATTTTGCAAGTCAAACAAGCATAAAACATGGAAAGACAATGCAAATCTACCTCGATCAAGGACCATGGAATCATTATGGTAGATGTCATAACGAGTCAGCCAACCACCAGTTCCATGGCCTCCAAAGATCAACAACTGCAATAGATTCAAGCCACAATCACTGACAGTTTCTCATTCCTCTATCTCAACACCCCTTTCATTCACCTTGCTGAAATTGCTGACTTGCAGTTGCCAGAAAGTACTTTGATACGCAAAGAGCAATCACCAACAGATTTATCTCCAACAAGAAATCTAAGAACAAGAAAATGGAATGTGCTTATAGTTAAGAAAACCGCAGACCTGAGATCCACCAGATGTGGTAGAGTGCCCACAACGAGATGCTGGGGCAGAACCAGGGAGCTTCAGCTGAGTCCAAGCGGGTGGCTCCTTTTCTTTCTTCCACAAGGCACACAATCTATCAAAATAAATGTTGAAGAGAATCTATTTCCGTTGGATAACAGATGAGAATCATGTCTCCTCCACCTTGTTCAATGAAACTAAAGCTTACCTATGGATCAAAAATGAAATCTGAAGTGAAAGTGCCACAAATCTTACCTTCATCAAAAAGTCCCTTCAGTGCCCACAAGTCTCCCATTATGGGACCCCCTCCTCCTGCAAGCCCCAACCATGTAAAGGATCAAACTACATTCATAATCCTCTTGAAATCTCTGGGCTACAAAAAACTTCCAACCCATTTGAATACTGAACTCAAAACATTCTGCATGCCTGTTCAAAGAGACAAAGAGACACACAAGATTGGACCTCTGCCACCGAAAATGAGCATGCGCTTCTCCACCATGGTAGCACTATGGCCACAACGGGGTGCCGGTGATGGCCCTGATAAAGGCAGCAGCCTCCATTCAAGTGATACTGCAGACAGGGGAAAATTGTAAATGTGAACTAAGTGAAACAAAAGGAAGCTCTTCTATGTGACATCCGTTTGATACAGTGACTCTGTAAAGATGCCAATGGAAAGGATACAAGTTGATGTGTGGTCATTGTACATACTTGTATCGAGCACATAAACATCAGACAACCACTTTGTACCATCCCATCCTCCATATCTGCAAGCAAGAATGGTCTTAATGAAGCTCTGGGTAGGTGATGTGCCAACCGCAACAAAAAGGAGAATGAAACATAGTATCTAGAATGGACACAGGCCAAAGGACTTCAAGGACAAAGAGAAAAAACATGTTGGCTACATCCCATAGAGCCTCATTGAATTAGGTGCACTCCAATAACAACTATGCGTAGCTTCAATGCCTCTTGCTTTAGTATACTGCAAGGAGGGGAGAGAGAGAGAGAGAGAACACACATCACAAGTTTGCCATTGCCAACAGAGGCACCAGCCGCAAAGTCACGGGGAGGTGGAAGATCACCATATCCACTTAACTCTACCCACTCCCATGTATCTGGATGCAGACCAAAAAGCAAGTAGATCATGGTGGATGCTTCAGTCCAAGTGCAATCTTTCCCAAACCAAAGGATCGTCACAATAGAATCATCTGATCATTTAGGATCATAATCCTGCACCTTAGACCAATCTCTGACATGGGTAACAAGATACAGGCATTCCAGTAGTGTGGTCATGAAAAAGAGAGTGGATATGCGTACGTAGTGCTGTCACTCACCAGTATCCAACATCCAAAAATCTCCAAGCCTGTATCAACCACACCAAGACCTCAAAACTACAGCATTTTCTTGTGTGGATATATTTATCTGTTAAGCAATACTTGCAAAACTTTGGCAAAACCTTGATCATTCAAACCTGATTATCATCACCCTAATTTGTGACAAAAGAAGCAAGAACATAGTTTGGGTGTAGAATTAAAAACCGTTTGCGACCAGAGCGGCCACCAAACACAAACATGTGGCAACCGATGGCAACAGCCACATGAAAAGCTCGTGGGCTGGGTCCAACCATAGCCTGGCCATCTCCACTTCCCATGCATTCCGGTTCATACCAAACTTTGTTGTCTGCCAAACCTTATGTCAGAGAGCCTGATTGTTCTGTGACTTCAAAATACACCCTCATGCTAATCAATTTTATAATCTGTAGGGGCGACATTCAACCCTAATTTTTGGAACCCTAATTCAACATATATCAATCCTCCTTTAGTATCTTGCACAAATCGGAAGTCATGGGAAATCAAAGAAAACTGTCAATCTTACCAATGTCCAGAACAACCACATCCTGTAGGAATTTTTTCTCATGCAGCCCACCAAAAACCACCACTCGATTCCCGCTTACCCGAACTGCTGAGTGCCCACTAACCCAACACCATGGAAGCAAATCGACAATTCATTCAAAATGCCTTTTCTCAGTCCCATCTGTGATTTTTCAGGTGCATAAAAGATCTGTGTAAAGATATTCAGTCCATACAGACTTTCCCTTAATTTCTCCAAGTTTCTACCAGATCTCAACTTCATGACAGAAAATCCAATTTCTGTTTTTCTTTCCCTAAAAACGAGATTACTACTATGATCATCATCATCCTTTTTATCACACCAACTATTCATTCCAAGTGGTTCCTCCATAAAAGAGGAATTCATGCCAACAGACGGGAGATTTTTCACTACCCAAAAGCTGAAACGAGAGAGGATTGAGATACAATCACAAAACAGAGGGACAATACCAATACCCACCTGCGGAGAGAAGGAGGATCGCCCTTGAAATCCCCCGGCCCACACTGTACCCATTTCATGTTCGATTGTTTTTTTTCTTCTTCCAGTCGAGGGTGGGTGGATGCCAACTCCCTTCTCACAAGCCAAAAAGAATTTTTCCAGCCCTTTGGGTACTTATGCTTTCCTCCAGGCTAAAGTCTGCAAGAATAACAACACACCCACAAAAACCTTCCTTCGCTTCTGATGCTAAACCACTGCAGAAGATGGAAATCGCACAAGCTTGCTTCGCTTGCAAAGCATCAGCAATCTGGCTGAACACGGCCCTTAGGGCTCTTTGCGGTCCTTAGGGATCTTTGGGCCCCTAGGGTTTGGGAGAATTTGAGGCGTGCCCTTGTGCACCCATGGGACCAATGAATTCAAGCAATCTTATTGGTCAAAAGCTTTAAATTGGTCCCAAGGCCTTTAGACGAAGGTCCTAGACCAAAAAGTGGCAAATTGAGCCTAAACTTACATGGCACCTGTTTTGTAGGGAAAATCAATTTGGTTCAGACCAAAAAAAGTGCTATTCCATACTTCATTTTAAAGATTGCACAAACATTAAGTTTTGATATTTGATACCTTATTGATATTTGTCCAAACGAAAAAATAAAAAAGTTTATTCTTAAAATACTTTCAATGATGTACACAATTATATCAAAATATAAATTAATTTATATTTTTTTCTAATTGTTAAATTAAATTACATTTTGATGATGATTCATTGGAAAAAATAAAATCAAGCACATGATTTGTAAATGGAAAATGTTTTACGGCTTTTTTTAATAATAGATAAATAAATTATTTATTTGCCACATTTTAATCCTTCCTTCATTAAAAAAAAACATATTATACAATGAGATTATTATTTTTAATAAATTTAATTACTTCACGTGTAATTTTTATAAATTGGGTAATATATCAATCATATTTCAGAAATACATAAATATATATATGATTCTTTATATCAGTCATATTATTCATGATATATTTTTTATAATTTATATTTGAATCTAAAACATATTTAGTAAATATAAATAATTAATGAATTTGATTGAATTTTAAGTTTTATATTTTTACAAATATAAAACATAAATTTTATATTAATTTATGATAAATGTCTTATGATCAAATAAATGATATATTCCTTGGACATCTTAAACCTCTATTTGATTAAAACATATATCATACTTGATTATGATTATAATGTGTTGTAATTCTATCAATAAATTTTAATGTATAATATCTAATAAAGTAATCATCATATATAATCTTTACAAATAGATCATAACTCAAATATATTTAATACATAATAATAATTTGTAGTGTTAATGTCAATAAAAATACTAAAAATACTAATAAATAGTTAAACACAAGTTGATTATCAAGCAAATGTTGTAATTCCAAAAATGCCACATATATTTGAATCATCGAGGTATTGTAGATGAAAAATTTATTGGGCCATGGTTGCCAAAATAACTATGACCGATTCCAAAGCAACTAGTTTTTCATCCATCCAAGGATCCATTCAATATTGGATGAAAAATGTGCACATTCATTTTATTTCTCCATCCAAATAAGTAATAGTCACAAATTTTTGTCACATTTGCAATTTCATTTGGTTATATCAACATTGTAATCGCATATCTAACTACACACATTTACAACTAAAATGACATGTAGGACTAACTTAACTATAGTCATAAAAGTAGTTGATTTGAACACTAGTCGCATCTATAGTCATAATCAAACAAAACAAAAAGGATGTTGAACAATGAAGAAAAATAATTAGAATTGGAAAAATATTTATGTTTTACCATTTTAAACCATGGTAACCATGGCAAGTTGTTATTTTTTCATTCATACAAATGTCAAGGAATTCAAAGCAAATATTCATTTGATAAAATTTTAAGTTTAAATTTTTTATTTAGGACCTTTGAAAGTGAACAGTTATTGCATCAAAAGGAATCAATTTTGCAAAGGACTATCAAAAGGACTCATATAATAAAAATAAAATTGATAGGAAAAAGATTAAAAAGATAAAAACTTATTAGCCACATTGAAAAATGACTCATACCTTAAAATATGTGGAAATCTAAAACTTTAAAAATTCAAAGAACTTTCCAAAATTGATCCAAAATTTTAGAACTTCAAAAGTCTTTTACCACATATAAATGGGGTATAATGTATATGATGTGTCAAGAAAAGTTGTAGCTTATTATACAAGAAAACATAAAAAGTTAAAAATCAATTTGTGGTTATGATTTGAAATTGTTATCACTTTCAAAAATGAAACATTAAATTTACAAGGAATCACCACACAAAAATTTGTATTTACTCAAAAATTATTTTTAAAAATGTCATGTACTTGGACAATTATAACCATTTATTATAACAATTTGGGAAAAAATTTGTTCAAAACTTCATTTGTATGAAGAAAAAAAAGTTTGGGCAAAAGGACATGCAGTCCTTTTCTAAAGTAATTTCATTGGCTCATTTGATTCCTTTTGCACCCCACATTATGTTCTCTTAGTGTTAAGAACTTGGTTACTTCCTTTAAACATCAACTAGGTAACAAGGGGTATTTTTCTAGCATTTGGGCTTTGAAGGCCAATAGTGGTTATGATTACATTCAAAACATAGAACAATAGTTTGAAAAAAGATTTATATGCAAGATGTCTATGCATGGAAATGGTAGTGGATGTGATTTGGTGAAGTGGATGTTGTTTCGTGGTGACCTCTAAATAGTTTGGATCATGTTTGATCACGTGGAGCATGTTGGGGAATGGATGACCCTTGTTGGACATGTGTATGTTCTAGTTTATTATAAAATGATGGAAAATGTCATTTGTGACATGCAATTTAAAAACACATACATTCAATGTGTTTTGCGGTGGAAGTTAAATAATGTGATGGCAAAAAATGGTGTTCCTAATACAAATTTCAATTGGAACACAATGTGAATTATGCATGGTAATGATGATGCAAGTGAACTAATGATTGATAGTGAGCAGACTTATTATTTTCACTAAAATCAATCAATGGGCAAACACACAAAGCAACAAATCAAGCCAAAGATGCAAGAAAAACACAAGGTGTTTTGTTATGAATATAAGAATGCCATATCATTAGAATAAGCAAATGTTCAATATGTAACCATTTGATGTTGGTGGTATTTGTGTATGGTTATTGATGAAACTAAACATCAATAATCGTTAATTTTTTAGCATTTTTTAGATTTCTTATAGTGAATTGTAATTTCCCTTTATCTTCAAAGCCATTAGCAACATTGAAACAAGTTTTCATTTGTTCTCACATTAACCATTCAAAGTGATTAATTAATATTCAACAAGCATTAGACTTATCTTTATTTGATTCCATCATGTTCTAGTCACCTACAAAAATTCATCTATAACCATGAAGTAATGTGTGTACCATTGTGGCCTAAAAGTAGCAACAATTAATGGAATCATTTAGTGTGTGCATATATATTAATAATCCCTAGGTCCTTTCTTTGCAACCCATGTAATTTGATCCAACAAACCCTATTACCCAATAGTTGTTTATTTTGTACCACCAATTTGTTTATTTTTCCAAATACCAAAATGTATATTCCACATTTGCCAACCATGTTTTCTTGATTGGTGTAACCAACCATAATTTTAAAATATTAATCTTTAAAGTTACTCCATAATTGACTTGGACCAAAAACATTGTGTCCAATTTATGTTTTTAGATACATAAAACATCAATGGTAATGAATTGGTCTAGCTACTACAATTGTAATTTTTGAATTGCAATTTGATTATTCAACCCTTTGACTATTTAATCCTTATTTACATGACTAATGAAAAAATTGTGATTCACAATCATTACTTTCACATTTGTTTCTTTTAATCTTTCGCACCTTCCCACCCATTTGGTAGGGAATGGCTTTTGTTTAAGGGTGACCAATTTTTTGTATTTGGTTATGGATACTTAACTTACCACATGAAAGTGAAAACTTAAGGTTTTATATAGAAATTGAACCACTTTTAGCTCCTTCCTAGGTTAAAAATTGAATAATCATCCCACATTTTTCATCTTCACAATGATATGTTCTATAATCCTTAGGGAATTATGAATGTACATTAAAGGCAACCTTTGATCAACAATTCGAATGGTGTTCCATTTTTGCCCATAACCCTTGGTAGTTTCCTTTATGTTTTGGAATGACAGCTTGCCCATTTCATGTACTATGAACTAGAGCTAAAAGTTAGAGTCTATTATCAACACATGTATTTTGCTTTCTCCCATTTACAACTACCAATTCCATCTCTTTAGACCTTAAAAGTCATCTTTAATAAGACCTACTTTCTTACCCATGCTAGGACTTCCTAACCATTTGGGATCACAAAAAACAATGGTTTTTTTAGTGTAATTATTATATTTGTGGACAACCCACGAACAATTGATTTCGACCTACCTTTAGTTAAAGGCTTAGTGGGTAAAAAGGGTTATGGCTTTCAATATTGCCCCTTAATTGAAATTCCTCCACGATCAATTAATGTTCAACCCTTCTTTTTGTCCCCAACACCTTGTATAAAGACCATGCCATAATGCCTTCACTTAGATGTTGCCTTATTTCATCCTTTTTTATGTCTGGTCCACTTAGGATAATAAAAGCCATTACCAATGTTTAGACAATTCCCAAATAATCTTAACTAAATGTAAATTATAATGTTTAAACAATGTTTGGACAAATGTTTTACATTATTGACTATGTGAAAAAACAATGGTTACATGTTTTTAAACATGCCAAAACATATTTTGTACTTTCAAACTTATCTAAATGTTAAATTTATATTGAAAAAGGTGTATCACAAAAACAACACACATTTTGAACATTAATTTCATGTGTTAGATTTGTAAATATGTGAAATAAACATCAGTTATGCAAATTGGTTCATTATACCTGACACACCCCCAAGTTCTTTGATGGATTCAATTACAAGTCCAAAGGTGAAAACAATAGAAGGAAAAGGACTTGGGGCACATTCCCTAATTCGCAACACTTGAAGGTAGAGGGGTGTGTTGGAGCTGCAAGATGGGGACTAGGAAGATTCATGAATAATCAATTCTTCACATAGACCTGCACAAACCAAACAACAAGTTGGTTAGTGTGTAGTTAGAGCACGTTTGATGCACAGACGAACCATGAGCAAACACTGACTCACAAGACTCACCACAACTTGGACTTGGGGGAAGCCACCACCTTCCCCCTTATAGTGTTCTCTATGCATGCCCACGAGGTTAGCACCCAAATCTCATTTTGTCCCAAGACTCCCAAGTGGGAGTCCTGAAATTCCCAAAATTAAGACTCTTGCGATTTTGGAATCTCATAACTTTGTGTGCAGACCTCCAATTGAAGTAATGTCTAAAGCAAAGTTGTAGCATTTGTTAAGAATTTTCCAACGATATGTCGCATCACTACTAGAAATTTTGAGTTTTGCAACTGTCGCATGCAACTAAAATTTAGTTGCATGCGACACATGCAACTACAAATTTGTGTAGTTGCATAAAACAAGTTGCATAGGACATGTAGTTGCATGCGACATTACGTATGCAACATGTATATATGGTGTTAGTATACATGTTCATACATATATACCAATCCAATGTAGTTGCACCTTACGTGCAACTTTCCTTGCAACTACATACAACTAATCAAAATATGACACATGTTTAAAAATTAGAAAACTAGATTGTGGACACGTGTCATTTTGT
>Ga0209208_10004334_pt1 | contig 20163 bp, 23 predicted proteins | sample S1TSphfallax_3_FD_187694 | JGI IMG/M metagenome (GOLD analysis project Ga0209208, IMG submission 187694) | Host-associated microbial communities from peat moss isolated from Minnesota, USA - S1T2_Fd - Sphagnum fallax MG (SPAdes) (version 2) | ecosystem: Host-associated > Plants > Peat moss >...
AGCAGTTGCCGGCGATCTCGCGGTCGAATGCGTCGATTTCTTTGGCGAAGAGTTTGGGATCGTTGGCGACGAGGACGTTCTTGATTTTGATGAAGCCTTCTTTGAAGCAGTAGCGGCCTTTGAGGCAAGCGTCTGGGCTGGCTTCGTCGCGGCAGTCGTCGATTTGGCCGAGTTCGCTTTTGTCGAGGGTCTGGGTGGCTTGGAGGTAGACGGCTTGTTTGGCTTTGACGGCGTTCGACCCGGCGGTTTGGAATTTGAGGGCCGCGTAGGAGTGGACGAGGCCGTCGGCGACGAGGAATTTCTGGAGCCAGGTGGCGTCGCCGGAGAGCACGAAAGCCTCGAAGATCGCCGCATTGGACTGGAAACAGCCGTAGTCTGTGGTGCCGTTGACGTGGCAGCGCTGGGCGATGGCGAAGATTTTGCTGGGCTTTAGGGGGTTCGCGGCGCGGCCGGTTGCGGCGGCAAGGAAAATCAAGGCTAGGGCGGCTACGATGGCGGAAAATTTGCGCATTTCAGAGGTATCTTAGCCGAATTCAGGCGGGGATGCTATCTGGAATGGGGCGAGTCTAAAGCAAGAGCGTGAGAGAAGCGGATTCCTGGTCGGTATGACGGCAAGAAAAGCAAGGGCAACGGCTTAGGCGCGCGTCGCGGTGTGCCGGTAGACTGAGGTGTGAGGTATTTTGTGCGTTTGCTGTGGGTTGCATTGGCGATCGGCGCGGCTTGCCCGCCCGTTGCGGGTTGGGGACAGGCGCCGGCGGCTGCGCCGGTTGCGGGTACGGCGGCGGTTTCGGCGGAAGTGGAAAAGGCCGAGGCGGCGATGCAGAAGGGCGATTGGAAGGCGGCGGAGCCGATTCTGGATTCCTGGCTGGCCGCGCATAGCGAGGATGGGCGGGCGCTGTTCGACGCGGCTTACATCGCGGATGCGGAGGGGCGAGACGCGGATGCGGCGGGGTTGTACCGGAAGACGCTGGCGGCCGATCCGAAGAGCTTTGAGGCGGAGGTTTCGCTGGGACTGCTGCTGGCGCGCACGGGCAAGGCGGCGGAGGCGCGGCCGGCGCTGTGGGCGGCTACGACGATGGAGCCGAGCGCGGACGGGGCATTCGATTTGAGGGCGGCCAAGGCCAAGGCGTGGCGGGCGCTGGCGCGGATCGATTCCGAAGGCTCGGAAGGCGATGGCGGAGTCAAGAAAGATCCGGCGCAGGCTTCGATCGATTTGCTGGAGGCGCTGAAGTTGTCCCCGGAGACGGACAGCGATACGCTGCTGGCGGCGAGCCTGGCGGAGGCGACCGGGGATGCGGCGGGAGCGGAGACGGCCTATCGGAAAGTGCTGGAGAACGATCCGGAGTCGCCTGTGGCGGCAAGCGGGCTGGCGCATGTGCTGATCGAGCGGAAGAAGTATCCTGAGGCGGAGGAGTTGCTGGCTGGGGCGCTCAAGAAGGAGCCGGACAACGCGGCGATGACGGCGCAACTGGCGGCGGTGTATGTGGCCGAGGACAAGGCGGATGCGCTGCCGCTGCTCGAAGGCTGGCGGGCGAAGCATCCCAAAGACGAAGTAATGGAGCGAATGCTTGCCGGCGTGGAGGCGGATGCCGGCGAGTACGAGAAGTCCGACGCGCTCTATGTGGAACTGCTGGCGGCGAGTCCCAAGGACGGGGAGTTGCTGACCGGTCACGGGCAGAATTTGATCCGGCTGCATCGCTATGCGGAGGCGGTGCAGGTGTTTGAAGCGGCGACAAATGTGGATGAGACCAATGGAGATGCGTGGAATGGGCTGGCGTTTTCGGCGTTTCAGACGCATCAGCCGCAGATCACGATTCACGCGCTTACCGTGCGGCGAAAATATTTGCCGGAGAGTGCAATAATTTACTTTCTTTGGGCGACGGCATACGATACGCTTCACGACAAGAAGCAGGCCGTCGCCTACTACCGACGTTTTTTGGACTCCTCGGCGGGCAAGATGCCGGATCAGGAATGGCAGGCGCGGCAACGAATGACACTGTTGGAGAAGACTCCGTAACGGTCGAAGAACCCGGTAATCCCCTTCCCGGAGGTTCGCTCATGCGCCGCACTGTCTTGTTTGCCGCCGTTTCGCTCTTGTTGTCAGCCGCATTGGCGACCCCCGCTCACGCGGGAATCGACGAAAAGCTACCGGATGCGCAGAGCATTGCGGCGCTGGAGTTGAAGGCCAGTCAGGCGCAGCCGAAAGAGCAATGCTTCCTATATGCGGAGCTGGTTCACCAGATGATTGAATACTCTTCGGCGCAATATGCGGCTGGGGAGGTGGACAAGGCAGCCGATACCTTAAAGAAAGTCCACACCTTCGCGCAGAAGATTCACATGATGATGGCGAACGATGAGAAGCGCCTCAAGAATGCGCAAATTCTTCTGCGGCACACGGCTTTCCGGCTGTCGGAACTGCTGCATGTCTCGAACATCGAGGATCGTCCACTGGTGGAAGATACGCTGGCGCAGGTGAACGCGATCCAGACGGAGACGATGATGCAAGTGTTTAAGAAGTAGTGTGAAGCAGGGAGCGTGAAAAGCTCCTGGGCAGAGACTATTCAGAAAAAGATCTCCGGAGAGACTCCGAAGTGTGTGCTTAGACGGCGAATTTGCTCGTAATTCAACTTGCGCTTGCCGCTGAGAACCTCCGAGACGATGCTGGCTGTTCCGAAAATTGGCGCGATATCCTTCTGCTTCATCCGGTGTTGATCCATCAGAAATCGAATTGCGGCCTGGGGGCCCGCTTTGGACAGGCCATAGGCGTTCTCCTCAAAATCCTCGATGAGCAGAGTTAGAAGCTTTGCGAATCTCTTCTCGGATTCAGTCAGAGATGGCTCGCGACGCAGGAGTTCCGCGAGCCGTTGGATGTAAGCTTCGTTTTGTTCTTCGGATTGGATGACGGAGGGAAGCACATCATTGATCAGGCGGGCATATTCTGCCTGCTTGTCCATGGGGTCGGCTACGGTTTCGATCATTTCCATCCTTCTTTGCTGTACTCCGCGTGCGTCAGGATGCTGCGCACTAGAATGACTCCCGAATCGTAGAAGACCTCAGCGATCAGCCGGTACGCATTTCCCTTGATGTTGAAGACGGTGTACTTGCCGAAGCCGTCTGTGGCGGGCATCTGTTGCCGGAGTTCCGTTAGGTTCTTCCATGCCGCTTTCTTGGCGATTCGAAACCACATATCGAGCGGGTCGATCAGGTCGATGTGGAGAATCCCCGCTTCGAGGAGCCGTTTACGGCTAATGATATGCACGTCAGGCTACCCACCTTATACTATTCGCACATTGCGAATTTTTCAAGAACTTCGCTTGACTACGCCCCAAGCGTGATTCAATGATGGCAATCGAGGGGATGCTGTGCGAGCGTTTACGAACCGGAAGGGCTGCTTCCTTAGTCTGCCGATCGTTGCCCTGGTCTTGGCTGGCACGCCTTTGTGCGCGCAGAAGATGCGGCATGGGACGCTGACGGAAACCGAAGTGGAGCAGGTGCGGGAAGCAGCGATCTTTCCCGACGAGCGGGTGGCTCTTTACACCAAATTTATCGAGGTGCGGGCGGCGAAGATCAAGAGCCTGATGGGGCGGCCGAAGTCCGGCGACCGGGTGCTGGAGTTGGATGGGCTCTTGCAAGACTTTACGGCGCTTATGGATGAGGAGGATGGAAATCTCGACCAGTATTCGGATCGCCATGCGGATATTCGCAAGTCGCTGAAGACGCTGACGGAAACGGTGCCACGGTGGTTGCAGATTCTTAGGGGGCTGCCGGGCGAGTCCGGATTCGACTTAAGCCGTAAGGAAGCGATCGAGAGCGGCGAAGAGTTGGCCGATGCGGCGAAACGGCTGCTTGCGGAGCAGGAGGATTACTTCAAGACGCATAAGGATGAGACGGGGCAGGAGCGGAATGACGATAAGAAGCCGAGGGAATAGGGACTGAGGGACTTAGGGACTGAGGGACTTAGGGACTGAGGGACTTAGGGACTGAGGGACTGAGGGACTTAGGGACTGAGGGACTTAGGGACTTAGGGACTGAGGGAGTAGGGAATAGAAAAGTTATTTTGAGAGGAACTGCATCAGGCCCTGGGGTTTTAGGTCGTGGGTTAGGATTTTTCTTCGGTCGCCTTGGGATTGGCAGATGGCTTCCGCGGCAAGGTGGCCGCTGCGGGCGGCCGATTCCATGGTGGAGGGCCAGCCGGTGGCGGTCCAGTCGCCGGCGAGGTAGCAGTTGGGCCATGGGGAGATGGCGGTGGGGCGTGCCTGGTCGACGCCTGGCGGGACACCGAAGGTGGCGCGGACCTCTTTGACGAGCGCGGATTTTAGCAGCGTGGCCTCTCGGACCTGCGGAAAAAATTCGGCGAGTTGTTGGGTCGCGCGGGCGAGGGCCTGGGCGCGTGGAAGGGCGGCGAATTCGCGGGAGGCGCTGACGACGAGTTCGAGGTAGCTGCCGGCCTGGTCGCGGCTGGGCTGCCAGCGGGATTTGTGGTACATCCAGTGGATGTCGCGGTCTAGCAGGACGGCGTGGTCGAGCTCGGTGATCTGGCGGTCGAACCAAAGGTGGACGCTGCAGATGGGCCAGTGTTCGAGGGTTGCGATTTGAGCGGCTAGCTGGGCGGCGGCGGGGTTCTGGGGCAGGTTGGGGATCAGCTTGGCTGTGGCTTCGAAGGGCAGTGCGAGGATGAGCGCGTCGGAGGTGAATTCCCTGCCCCGGCATTGGACTGTCCACTGACGGCTGACGTCGTCCCAGGCGGCGGATTCCGCGTTGACGTTGTATTCGATTTGGCCGCCGCGAGCCGCGAGGTAAGATTGGGCGCCACCGTAGAGATCGCTCATGGGAACGGCGCTCATGCCCATGCTGCCGGCGTAGGCGGAGTTGAGGAAAAGTTCGCGGATGACTTTGGCGGCGTAGGGGAAGGCGATGCGGTCGAGGTCGGCGTTGAGGGCGCTGGCGATGACCAGGCGCCAGAAGCGTTCGAGGGCGCCGGGGGTCTGGCGGTGATTCTGGAGCCATTCGGCGAGGGACTGGTTGGGGTCGGATTTTGCGCCGAGCATGATGGACGTGAGGGCGTAGATGAGGGAGAGCTTGTCGGCGGCGGAGAAGCAGCTTGCTCTGAGGATGGCCGGGAGACCGTGCATGGGAGCGGGGAGCGGCGATGGCGCGAGGACGCTGCGGCGGCCTCCCGGCTCGATGAGTGTCATACGGCTGTCCCAGCGGATTTGATCGGCGACGTTGAGACGTTCGTACAGGGCGATGAGGTTGGTGCAGCAGCCGAAGAGGACGTGCTGGCAGTTGTCGATGACTTCATTGGTGCCGGGGTGGAGGTAGGAGGAGGCGCGTCCGCCGAGGTAGCCGCGGCGCTCGAGGAGGGTGACGCGGAAGCCGGCGTCGGCGAGGGCGCAGGCGGCGGATAGGCCGGCGACGCCGCCGCCGACGACAGTGACCGTGGTGGCGTTTTGCGAGTTGGCGGCCTCGGCGGCTTGGAAGGCGCTTAGGCTGAAGGGTTTGTCGGGCATGGTCGGATGCGGCGGTTTAGCGGGATGTCAGGCGGATTAGAGCCATTTTGCTTAGGCCGAGAGCAAGAATGGCAAGTTTTTGCGACTTTGGGACGCTGACCCGTTGAGAAAAGACGTCGTAGTCTGCCAATTCAATGCGTTTGAGGAGTTGATGGTAGATGGTGACCAGCACCCAGAGCGCGGGGCGGCTTTCACGGTCGATCAGCGGTAGGAGTTGCTGGGCGGATTGGTAGTACTTTTCTGCGCGACTGGCGGCTTCCTTGAGGAGGGCGCGCTCCTCGGGCGTGATTCCGGGCTGTTTCCGCTGTAGGAGTTGCTCGACTGCGACGCTGTGCGCGGCGAGGTCTTCGAGCGGGAGGTAGATGCGGTTGCGTTCGGCGTCTTCTTTCACGTCGCGGAGGATGTTGGTGAGCTGGAAGGCGATGCCGGTTTCCTCGGCGAGTTTTTCAGCGCGGGGGTCGGTGTAGCCGAAGATGCGGATGCAGACGAGGCCGACGACGGAGGCGACCAGGTAGCAGTAGCGGTAGAGGTCGGCGAAGGTGGGGTAGGTGTCGGGCGCTTCGCTTAGGTCCGCTGAGAGGTCCATTGTGGTGCCGGCGACCAGCTCGTCGAGGAGGGCGTGGGGAATCTGGAAGCGGGCGCTGGCGTCGCGGACGGCCAGGAAAACGGGGTCCGCAGTAGCGCGCCCAGTGCGAGCGGCGTGCCATGCGCCAAGCCATTCGTCGAGCTGGCGGCGGCGTTCTTCTCTGGGAAGGGATTCGTCGTCGGAGAGGTCGTCGGCCTTGCGCATGAAGGCGTAGATGGCGCAGATGGCGTTGCGGCGCGGGGTCGGCAGGGCGACGAAGGCGTAGTAGAAGTTTTTGGCTTCGCGCTTGGCGATGGCGCGGCAGGTCGCGTAGGCGTCTTCGAGCTTTGGCTCGACGGTTGCCATTTCGGTTGTCGCGGTCATGCGGCTCGGCTCTTGAGGCGCATTCCGGGGAGGAATTTGCCGGTGACGGCGCGGAGGGCGAGGGCGATCTTGCGCGGTTTGGAGATGGCCGGGCGGGCGCTGAGGACGTCGTAATTGCGCTGCTCGATGGCGCGCAGGATCTCAAGGCCGCCGCGGCTGAAGAGGTCGAGATCGAGAGCGAGGTCGTTATCGACCATGGCGATGAGCGGCAGGCCGGCTTCAAAGAGGGAGCGGGCGTAGGCGACCTGAGCTTTCAGGAGCGCACGGAATTCAGGCGTGGACTGACCGGTGGCGATGGTCGCTTCGGAGACGCCGAATTGGCGCATGGCGTCCTGCGGGATGTAGATGCGGTCGCGCTGGCGGAAGTCGGAGGCTACGTCCTGCCAGAAGTTGGCGAGCTGGAGGGCGGTGCAGGTGGCGTCGGATAGGCGGAAGCGCTCGGGGTCGGAGTAGCCGCAGGCGTAGAGGACAAGACGGCCTACGGGGTTGGCGGAGTATTTGCAGTAATTTAGGACTTCTTCCATGTTGCGGAAGCGCGTCACCGTCTGGTCCTGAATGAAGGCGGTGAGCAGGTCGGCGAAGGGCGCTTTGGGAATTTGGCAGATGCGAATGGTTTCGGCGAGGGCGACGAAGACGGGGTGGCGCGCCTCGCCCACGTAGCAGGCGTCGAGCTCTTCGCGCCATTGTTCGAGGAGGGCGAGCGATTGTTCGCGGTTGCCGACTTCGTCGCCGAGGTCGTCGGAGACGCGGCAGTAGGCGTAGATGGCGTGAAAGTGGGGGCGGAGCTTTTTGGGAAGAAACCAACTGGCGACGTGGAAGTTTTCGTAGTGGGTCTCGGCCAGGCGCTGGCACCATTGGCGGGCTTCGGCGAGGGTGGGGACGACGGCGGGGATGGCGTAGCTGGCCGGGAGCGCGGCCCAGCCCTGGGCGCGGAGGGATGCGAGGTCGGAGGTGGGATTGGCGACGGCGCTCACGCTCTTATTGTAGTCCGACCGAGGTAGAAAACTTTGCCCAGGGACGAGAGCTTACTTTGGCATGGCAGGAGCGGCCTGAGTCAAGATGGCAAAGATCGCGGGAAGCGATGCGCCTACCCAAATTCCCTTCCATGGGCTGTCGGGACTGAATGCGATGGTGACTGCTCCCGCAAGAACGACATAGACGGCCAAAACTATACTGTAGAGCGTCCAATTCAGTGAGGGCAATGGGGCTCCGGTGGAGATGACTTTGAAGAACCGGAGCGCTTCCGGTGCCACTCCGCCAATGCAGCCCCAGAGGAAGGATTCTCTCGCCTTCATTTCGGCGTTACGCCGCTCAGAAAGTCGATTACGGCGCGGAGTTGAGAGCCACCATAGCTGTGGAGAGCGATCAGGATCGCACTGAACCACAAGGGCGAGGTGAGAAACAATGCTTTATTTCGCTGGATGAAGGAGAAAATCGGCCCATCGCTCTCAGGAGTGGTTGAGGCGTGATTGGCGAACTGAGGCGTTAAAGCGGCGCTGTCTTCTTTGAATGGGTGCACGCTGGTAGCCATGGCTGGTCTCCTTTCTTCTTATACAAACTCTGCGCTTTCAGGGTTGGTTTGTCAACCTAAAAGTCTGAGCGAAATGGCTATCACGCTGCCAGCGGAGTTGGAGCAGGGTTCAGCGATGCACCTCGGGCAGGATGGCGGTTTTGATGCGGTTGTTTGCGCTGCGGTCGAGCAGTTGGGCGAAGGCTGAATTGAGTTCGCTCAGGGGGCTTTGGGCGGTGATGAAGTGCTGGGCCTGGAATTTGCCGCTGGCGATCAGTTCAAATGCCCGGCGGCAGATGGCCGGCGTGTGGTGGAAGGTGGCTTTGAGGGTAAGGTCGCCGTAGTGGAGGCGGTTGGTGTCGAGCTGGACCTTGGTGCCGGTTTCCGGCCCTCCGAAGAAGTTGACCGTGCCTCCGTTGCGGACCATGGCGACGGCCTGCTCCCAGGTTTCGGGGATGGCTACGGCTTCGATGGCAATATCGACACCTCGCTGATCTGGCGTGAGGGCGCGAACGGCCTGGACCGCGTCTTCCACCTGGGTGGTTTGGACGATGTGTTCGGCGCCGAGGGATTTGGCGACTGCGGCCTGGGCGTCGTGCTTGACGACGGCGATGACGCGGCAGCCGTGGAGGGCGGCGATGTGCATCATCATGAGGCCGAGCGGGCCGCCCCCGATGACGGCTACGGTATCGCCGGGATGGGGATTGGAATCTTCAAAGCCGTGGAGGGCGCAGGCGAGGGGTTCGGTGAGGGCGGCGTGTTCGAGGGAAACGTGCGCGGGTACGCGCAGTGTGTTGCGGGCGACGATTTCGGCGGGAATGCGGAGGAATTCGGCGTAAGCGCCGTTGTTGAAGAGCAGGTTTTCGCAGAGGTTTTCCTGGGCTCGCTGGCAAAAATAGCAGTGGCCGCAGGGGGCGGAGTTGATGGGGACGACGCGGTCGCCGAGGGCGAAATTGGCGACGCCTTCGCCGACTTCGACGACGGTGCCGGCCAGTTCGTGGCCGAAAAGCGCCGGTGGCTGGATCATCTTGGCGTGGTAGCCGCGGCGAAAGACCTTCAGGTCAGTGCCGCAGGTGAGAGCCGCGGCGACTTCGACGATCAGTTCGCCGGGGGCGGCGCGTGGAACGGGCACTTGCTCGATCCGCACGTCTTCCCTGCCGTAAAGCACAGCGGCAGTCATGAAATTGGGCAAGCTTTCGGGAGGCGTTGCTGGGACTTTCAGGATTTCAGGAGCGAACGGGGACATTGCAGTCAGGCTCCGGGCCGGGAATTCTGGGGATGCTCATGCTCGATCATAATCTTCATCGAGGAGGCGGACGGGTTCGACGCCAGATGGATGGCCTCGACGGCGTCTTCGAGCGAAAATCTGTGGGAGATAAGTTTGGTCAGATCGAAACCGTTGCGGTAGCCGCCGAAAACGATGTCGTTGACCTCGTCCTGGATGTCGATCGAGGAGGAATAGGAGCCGAGGAGGAATTTCTCGTACATGCAGACCTGGGCGGGGTCGAAGGGGGCTTCGCCGTGCTGCGTCTGCGCGAAGAGGAGCACTTTGCCGCCAGGGCGGACAGCGTCCATGGCGGTGCGGATGAGGGAGTTGCCACCGACGGCGAGGATGACGACGTCTGCGCCGCGGCCTTCGGTAGCTTCACGGGCGCGCTGGGCGACGTTTTCGGTGGCCGCGTGGATCGGGTGGCGCAGGCCGAAGCCGGCGGCGACGGCGTGGCGCTCGGGGTAAAGGTCGCTGGTGAGGACTTGGGCTCCGGTGCGGAGGGCGAGGGCGGCATGGAGGATGCCGATGGGACCCTGGCCGATGACGAGGACGGTTTCGTCAGGCTGGAGGTTGACGGATTTCAGTCCCTTGAGGACGGTGTTGACCGGCTCGACGAAGGCGGCTTGCTCGAAGGGGATGCCGTCGGGGATGCGGACCACGCCGCCGTCCCGGACGATCCAGTCCATGACGCGGACGTACTGGGCGAATCCGCCGCCAGAGGGCTCGAAGCCCGCGGTAACGCCGGCGGGCTTGTAGGTGGGGCATTGGGCGTAGGTCTTCTTGTGGCAGTAGTAGCAGGTTCCGCAGGGGACGTGGTGGAAGACCATGACGCGCTCGCCGACGGCGAAGTTTTCCACTCCCGCGCCAAGGGCGGCGATGACGCCTGCTGTTTCATGGCCGAAGATGCGCGGGGCGGAGTGGGATCCGGTGCGGATCTTCTTGAGATCGGTGCCGCAGATGCCGCAGACGTAGACCTGGATGAGGATTTCGCCGGGCCCGATGGCGGGGACAGGGACGGTTTCGACGCGGACGTCGTTGATGCCGCGGTAGACGGCGGCGCGCATGGTGGTGGGGATGACGGCAGCGTGGGTGAGTTCCGGCGTGGCGTAGGCTGTGCTCATTCGGTATGGGTCCCGATCTTTAGTCTAGTTTGCGCTTTGCGATGTGGACTGCTGGATTTTTACTTGTTTGATTTTGGCTTCGAGGGCCCGGCGCAAATTGTTTGCCGCCAGTGTACTCCCCTTGGCGAGAGTTGCCACGGATTTCCAGAGATTGGGGTGCAGGGCCAGGTGCAGGGCGAAGGCGGCTTCGCGGAATTGGCCGTCCGGCGTGGTGAATCGGGCGAGGCCGGGAAGATCGAAGTCGTGGGCATCGGAGATGGCTTTGATGGCGGTGAAGGGCTCGTCTCGGGCGCGGGCGATGCGGGCGACGGCGGCGGCTTCCATATCGACAGCGAAGGCCAGGTAGCTTTCGCCGAGGCGGCGCTTTTCCGAAGCGTCGGCGGGTTTGGGGACGGTGACGAGGACGCGCGGGTCAGGCAGGGGAGGCGCTGGAAGTTCCTCCTGGGGCGGGCGGGATTGCGCTCGCGCCAGGTCGCGCAAGACCTCATGCCAGGTTTCGGTGAAGAAGCGTTCGCCGGTTTTGCTGTCGATGACGATATCCGGCCACAGCACCTGGCCCACCGCGGCATCGGTTTGGCAGGCGCCGGCGAAGCCGATGGAGATGAGTTCAGAGGCAGGGCCGAGGCTGAGTGCGGCTTCGACGGCGAGACGGGCGCGGTCGGCACCCATGCCGGCGCAGGCGGCGATGGCGTGGTCGTTCCAGTAGAGGTGAATGTTGCGCGCGGGGAGGGTTTCGTCGGCGCGCCAGCCGTTCACGAAGCCGGAGATTTCGCGCGGGAGGGCGGCGATGAAGATGGGGCGCGGTTTGGGGGCGATGGGCATGGGCATTTGCAGCTTACCGACGATACGAAAAGCAAGAACAAGCGCGAGGGCAAGGATAAAAGCAGGTCCTTCGCTACGCTCAGGATGACAACACTCGTGGAGACAATGGCTTAGGGCGCATAGCCGTTGGCGCGGAACCATTCGATGGCGGAACGCATCGCGGGGTAGACGGGGGCTACTTTGAAGCCTAATTCCTGCTGAGCGCGGGCGGATGAGGCGTACATTTTCTTGCGGCCCATCTGGACTTCTTCGAGCGTGGCTCTGGGCTCTTTGCCGCGCAGGCGCCCGGTGATGTTTTCTTCGAAGAAGGCGTAGGCGGCGGCGATTGCGAAGGGGATTTTTGCGGTGGGCGAAGGGATGCCGGTGATCGCCGACATCTTGTCGAGGATCTGCTTGAGCGTGAGGTTCTCTCCGCCGAGGATGTAGCGGCGGCCGGGAGTTCCCTTTTCGAGGGCGGCGGCGTGGGTCTTGGCGACTTCGGCGACGTCGACAAGGTTGAGGCCGGTATCGACGTAAGCGGGAAATTTGCGGTTGAGGAAGTCGACGAAGATGCGGCCGGTAGGGGTGGGCTTCAGGTCGTGGGAGCCGATGGGGGTTGTGGGGTTGAGGATCATCACTTGCAGGCCGGCTTCGGCTGCCTGGATCGCTTCCTGTTCGGCGAGGAATTTGCTGCGCTTGTAGTGGCCGACCATCATGGCCAGGTCTACGGGGGTGTCTTCGTTGACGATGAGGCCGTCCTTGCGGAAGCCCATGGTGGCGACGCTGCTGGTGTAGACCACGCGGCGGATCTTGGCTTCGCGGGCGAGGCGGAGGAGTTCACGGGTGCCGTCGACGTTGGCGCGGTACATGGCGGCTGGGTCGGGGATCCAGAGGCGATAGTCGGCTGCGATGTGCATGAGGGCGTCGCAGCCTTCTAAGGCCGGAGCAATCGTGGCGGGGTCGCTGAGGTCGCCGATGTGAGTTTCTGCGGGAATTCCTTCGAGGTTCGCGAGGTTGCTGGACTTGCGGACGAGGAGGCGGAGTTGCGCGCCCTGAGACGCGAGTTCGCGGGCCACATGGTGGCCTACGAACCCTGTTGCGCCAGTGAAGAAGATCTTCATTGCTTCTGTACCCGATTCTAAATGGCGGTTGGCGGCCCGATCGCTCGCGTACCGAAACGCTCCGGAAATTACGCCGGGCAAGTGCTCGGCGGTCCTTCGGCACGGCGGCATTTGTCAGGCAGCGGCCTGGCTAGCGGCTGAGCGCGTCCCGGAGGCATTCGGTTTCTGGCGCGAGGGCCAGAGAACCAATGCGGAGTAGTCGCAAACGACACTTGTGCGGGTTGCGTGGAATCAGCCGGAGGACATTTTCCAAGAGAAATCTTGGGCAGTCCGATGGGGGTCTTCCACTGGCAACGCTCTTAATTCATTGAATCTAAATCTTTGTTGGCTCCTCAGGTAGGACTCGAACCTACAACCCTTCGGTTAACAGGGGAATTTTCCGGTTTGCACAGCGTGGCACCGGATTGCACACACGTTGATTACAAATAACTTAAAGATACTCTCATTGCAGCGAGACGCACCCAAGAGCATGATTTCTCAATCCGAACAGCCACCAAAACAGCCACCACTACCCCCCTTCGGTGTCATAGTTAAATACAGCGGAATATGGGGTGGAAGACGACGGCAAACGCGACGATAAAGAAACCGAAGCCGATCAAAGGCGTCTATGAGATGCCTCCCGAGAGCGGCATCTGGTGGATCAACTATTACATTGAGGGCCGGCGATTCCGCGAAAAGGTCGGTCGGCGGTCAGACGCGGTCACTCTGTATCAGCGTCGCAAGACTGATGCCCGGATGGGCGTCAAAATGCCCGAGGTCCGTGCTCGCCGTGCGGTTCTCTTCGAGGAGATCGCGGCGGATGCTCTCGTCTACTCGAAGGAGCACAAAGCCTCGTACCCCGGCGACCGCTCGACGGTCGGTAAGCTCCTGCCCGTCTTTGGCAAAGTCCCCCTCGACGAGATCACTCCCCAAACGATCAAAGCCTACCTGGATACACGGGACGACCTCACCAAGACGACCATCAACCGCTACCGCGGGACCATATCGATGATCTTCCAGGAAGCCATCCGCAACGGCAAAGCGAAGGCCAACCCTGCACGGCTGGTGCGCCTCCACCGCGAGGACAACAGCAGGGTCAGATTTGTTACGTATCCGGAAGAGGCAATAATCCGTACCATCATTCGCGAGCGGTGCCCAATTCACGAACCCGAGTTAACCTTGGCCCTCGAAACAGGAATGCGGCGGGGAGAGCTGTACTCGCTCGATTGGGACCGCGTCGATCTTGAGCGCAGGCAACTGCTCCTGCTGAAGACCAAGAACGGGACTGCGCGTTTGGTGATTCTTACCGCCGCCGCGGTGAGCGCGCTTGAGGAATTGCGCGTGCGCCGTAGCAAGGATTCGCCGAAAGTCTGCCTCACACGATATGGAGAGCCGATGATCTCGCCCCGTGCTTGGTTTGAATTGGTCATGGAGGAAGCTGTAAAGAAGAATGCGGCGCTTCATGACGTTACTTGGCATATCTTCCGACACACATACATCTCTCGCCTCGTCATGGCTGGAGTTGATCTGAGGACGGTTCAGGAACTCGCCGGCCACAAGGACATCAAGATGACCGTTCGCTACGCCCACCTTGCACCAGCACATAAATTGGCAGCGGTAGACAGGCTGGCCGAGTACCGCCGTGAGCAGGAAAAGGCTGAACGCTCAAAGACAGCAAGCATTGGTTCCGCCGCAGCGTAGCTTATGCAGAGCTATCCTGTGGCGAATCAGCGACGAGATTCTCGATGATTGTCCAGACAACGCCTGCATAATTCCCTGCCAGTTTTAGCGCCCTCTGAAACTCTTGGCCATCGCTATTGTGTCCTTAACGTGCCCGCGTTTTTTGCACCCTTTAAGCCCGTCCTTTGCCCAAACCGGACAGAGGTTGTCGCTTTTTCGCACTTCTTCCGCAGGACGGCAGAGGTTTGGAGCGATTTCTCGCACCTAGCTTCGTTTCAACCTCTTCCGTTGTATGGCAGAGGTCGAGTATTTCTTGAGGGCACAATAACGGCAGAGGTTGTTGTTCCCGGATTGTACTTGCTGTGATTTGGGGTCGAGGCCGCAAATGTGCCCAGACCTCTGTCTTTAGACGGCAGCGTTCACTCTTGCCAGCTCGCCCGGTATCGACACAAAAAGATAAAAAGCGCGCAACAGGAAAAGATAATTTGCGTACAACGGAAAAAGCTAACGGGGCTACATGACGCTCCTTCGAGCCAGATTCGCAATCTCTGAAATCAAGACGAATCGACCTACGCTTTCGCCAGTAGCCCCACGAAGGAGCGGAACCTTGCCTCGATCTCCGAGGCCGAAGTCGTCGGGTAGCCAAGTTCCTTAGCCAGCACTTCAAGCTCCGGTTTCCATTCCGCTGCGATCTTGACGGTCGGCGGAGAGTCATGCGTGGCGCGTTCAGCGAACACCCCCTCAGCCGCCGCACGTACTGCCTTCACGTCCAACTTGCCCAATAGTTCGATCAGAAGAATGTCGAGAACGTCGCGGGCACGGCCTGTCGAATACGGCCCTGTACAGGCGTGCAGCTATTGGGCAATCTGTTCGCTCAGATTAAGGCACCGGACGGGTGACGGGACGCGCAATCCCATCGCGGCAAGTCCTCGAATTGCTGGCACCACAAGTTCCGCTACGCCGCGCCCAGACGGTCCCAGATCAACGTCGATGGTTTGCCACGCGCGGGTTCGGTATCGGATGGCGAGTTCCAGTCGAACCGCGTCCACCTTGTCCATGTTTAAGGGCTTCCCTTTCAAGAGAAAGGTGAAGTCATCGAAGCCCAGCGCAACGGCATCCTGGAATACCCGCAACCGCTTCCAGCGTTCGACCGGCACACCGATGTCGATGTCCTTTGTCGCTCGAGCCCCCTCCGCAAACCTGAGTTCTAGGGCGACACCGCCTTTCAGGTCGTAACTGTCGAAAATTCCTTCGCCCACCGCGCGTTCAAGGACACCGCAGAGCGCCAGAAAAGAAACCCAGCGACGAAGACGCTCCTGCGCCACGCCCTGTTCTTTAGCAACTCGGGCTAGTGTTTTTTCGAGACGTTCAACTGGTTGCGGCTTCACGCACCTTCACCTGGCTTCCGTTTGTTGATGGTGAAGGTGCAAATGAAGTCCGGGTAATGGATCTCCGGAGACTGCTTGCCTCGGCGCTGTTGAGCAGTCCTTCACGGATTGCATCGCTGACAGACTGTCGAGCAACATCGGCTCGGCGCGTCGCCAGGAGAACATCCATGATGCTGCGGCTCACCGTGGTAACGGGTAGTCCTTCATGTTCTCGGATGTCCAGGGGGGAGAGATTGGCTCTATGAATCGCGACCCAATCGGGGCACTTCCGGCGCAACCTTGCCGAGGTGGGAACCGTAAGATTAACCCGCGATGGGTTCGCATCGGATATCCCGTAGAGAAGCAATGCCGTCTCGTGAGAGAGGGCGATGCGCTCCGGTCCCTGACTGGCCTTCGCCCACAATACGGCCTCGCGGTACTGAGCGAGACGGTCTGCCGGGTAATGAGCAATCCGATAGACACCCCTGGTCATACGTTCCAAGCGTCCACGCTGCGCCAGACGAACCAAGACGGAATCCTGTATGCCGGCGGCGCGAGCCTCTTTCGACGTGAGCAGACCGTCATGCTCTTCGGCGAGTACAAACAGTTCGTCCATGCGGGTACGCGGCATTTCTTGATTTTGCGCCCGGTACGCCCACTCTGTCAATATAGTTCCATTATTGAATGATACTGACATCTCCAATGGTGGAGCGGCTACACCTCCGCGGAGGGCACAACTCCGACCGGATGAACCGGTCGCACGAAGGTTGCGGTGAGGAGTGGGATGCTGGCGATGTTGTCGGGCTGAGACTGCGCATGGACGACTAACTTGATGCGGGTTCCCGTCTGGAGCTGCTTGGCGAAGTGGCCCTGCTTGCCGAAGGCAACGACGTTGTAGTGGAAGGCCTGGAGGTTGTGGTCGGAGATGATGGAGACTCCGAAGGCGGTGTACTTGCGTCCGGCCTTGGAAGTGCGGCTGGTGGCGGAGTTGCTGACGGTGCCGAAGAGGGTGATGGTCTGTCGGGTCTGCATGGTGTTTCTCCTTTTGCCCGGTCACTCGGGACACACATCCCGAAGGGGCGCAAAGGTGCGCTGCTCCCAAGTCGCGGCGTAGCCGCGTTGCAAGGGCAGAAGTTCTTGGAAAGGGACCCGGAGCCTGCGAGGGGGGAGGAGTCCGAAACCCGCAGGGCGCGGTACGCGAGTTCTGAACGCAGAGCCGAAGGGCGCAGCTTCTGCACCGAAGCGGTGGCCGAGTGAACGTGCAAACAGGAGATCGTGGAGTCTACGTCACACCGGATCGGCTGTCATAAAGGTGCCAGTCCTAGCTTTGCACACGGTACGCACAAAGCCTTGCGATTCGAGAGTGCTCACGGACTCAGAGGTCGATCTCCTGGTCGTAGGCTGACAGCTCTGCCAGTGCGCTTCTCCGGTCGGAATCAAGTTTATGCTTGTGCGCCATCAGGCTCTCAACCCGGATGCGACGCTCAGTGCCAACCATTCAAAAGTCCAGTACGCCCGCGTCAAGCATTTGCATCAGAGCGGAATGGGAGACGTTCAGCAAGTCTGCGGCTTCTTGTATAGACACTTCCATAGTGGACATCGAATTCGCCTCTATCGTCCACTGTACCCTCGGGACTCAACGCGGGCCAATGTCTTTTCGAGGCGGTCATCTGGTCGCGGCTCCATACACCTTTACCTGGCTTCCGTTCGTTGATGGTGAAGGTGCAAGAGAAGTCCGGGAAATGGATCTCCGAAGGCTGCTTGCCTCAGCACTGTTGAGTAGCGCCTCGCGGACAGCATTGCTGACGGACTGGCGAGCAACGTCGATTCTGTGTGTCGCTAAAAGAACATCCATGATGCTGCGGCTCACCGTGGTAATGGGCATTCTTTCATGCTCTCCGATATCTTGGGAAGGTAGGTTGGCTCTATGGATCGCTACCCACTCCGGGCACTTCCGGCGTAGCCTTGCCGATGTGGGAACCGTGAGATTCACGCGCGATGAATTCGCGTCAGAGATTCCGTAGAGAAGCAACGCCGTCTCGTGGGAAAGGGCGATGCGCTGCGGCCCCTGGCTGGCCTTCGCCCACAGCACGGCCTCGCGGTACTGAGCGAGACGGTCTGCCGCATAATGAACAATCCGGTAGACGCCCCTTGTCATACGTTCCAATCGGCCACGTTGCGCCAGTCGAACCAAGACAGAATCTTGTATGCAGGTGGCGCGCGCCTCTTTCGACGTGAGAAGCCCATCATGCTCTTCGGCGATTGCAAACAGCTCTTCCATGCGGGTGCGCGGCATTCATTGATCTTCCTCCAAATTCACTCTCCATGTCACTATAGTTCCATTATTGAATGATACTGACACCCTCAAAATCTACGGCACCTCCCCGCCACGGAGTGCAACTGCGACCGGAGGAATCGGTCGCACGAAGGTTGCTGAGGACCGGGAGAGTGCGCTCCAACGGCGTGCTAGGCTGTTGGCGGTCTTTAGACAGCCATGCAGAGAGGCGTATCGAATTGCTCCACGTCAAGAAGACTTGGCCAGCCCGCTAATGCGGCCGGCCCAAACTCTCATCGAAACTTGCATGGCTCCTTCCCACGCGCTTTCTTCACTGCCGCCAATCAGATCATCGACTCGTCATAAACGTATCACCTGCGTCTGGAGCCCTGCGACCGATTCGTTAACACTGGCCCACGCGCTAAACTTCTTTTTTGGACTTATTTCGATGTTCAAGGGGGGGTGCAAATGGGGCAGGAGTCGAGGCATCAAGGTGGCGAGCTCTTCATCGTAGACAACAGCGATCAGGATTGGAAGGTTCGTTGCTATCTTCACGATTGGGCTGATCTCGCTCATAGTTTCGATATCGCCACCGGGTATTTTGAGGTTGGCGCCTTGCTTGCACTCGATGGGCAATGACAGAAGTTGGACAAGATTCGCATTCTGATGGGAGATCAAGTCTCAAAGCGCACAAAGAAGGCACTCGTCGCGAGCCTCGAACACATCAAGCTAAAGCTAGACTCCAGCATCGAGAGGGAGAAAGATCAGAATGACTTTCTCCGAGGTGTCCCCGCTATCCTCGATGCCCTTCGGGCTGGCAAGATCGTTTGCCGGGTCTATAACACAGAGACATTTCACGCCAAGGCGTACATCACTCACGCAAGGCAGGCCGTTGTGGGATCTTCGGCGCTGGTCGGGTCCAGCAATTTTACCGTTCCCGGGCTAACCGACAACGTCGAGCTGAACGTCCAACTCCGCAGGGAAGTTGAGGTCCTGCAAGACTGGTTTGAGCGCCATTGGGAGGCAGCTGAGGAGATCACCCCAGACATTATTCAGGTGGTAGAGCGACAGACGGCCCTCTATGACCCCTTTTATGTATACGCGAGAGCCCTGCACGAGTTCTTCCGCCGGCATGAAATGACCGACTACGAATGGCTCACCGCCCGCTCGGAGAACTGGGGGTCCTCGCCTGCTTCCGCATCCACGATCTCCGGATAGAGTTCCGCAACTGTTCGGAGCCGGGCCGCGCTGCGGCGGTTTGCGCCGTTCAGCGGCTGGCCGAGTACAAACTGGCCGCTGCTCGCGTTGTTGCCGAGGTCGAGCCAGTAGATGGTGCTGTCATTCGGCCGGGTAACAGCGGAGACAATCGCCTGCCGCGCCGCCCGAGTATCGACACAATCAATAGTTAGATGAGGACCTGCGGAATTGGTTCTCAACGAGTCCTTGTAAAAGTGCTCGGGATGCGCCTGCCACCTCAAACCCCAGAAGAGATTAACCCGGTTGATCAGGACAACAGCCTTGTTCAGTCCGACATCGGCTGCGGCAAACGGCTGGCGGACGCAATTTGTCTCTGAGACCAGATCGCCATCCGCCAGCGTCACATGGAGACCGCCGGTATGACCCCTCACCTTCATCGCCTGTTGCAGATAGGGCAGGCCGAGCAGCACCGCGCTGCCGTTGCCACCCGCGCCGACAATCAGCACGCGGAGCGGCTGTCCACTGCGGCACAGAGATTTCGGAAGAGCGTGTTCAGTGATCATGGCCGCTCCTCTTCCCAGACAAGAACTCCCCTACCGTTTCCGGTAAATCGATAAGCGAATCGGCAGGAAACTCGTCTTTGCCGACGAAGATCCTTCCACAGTCCCTCGAATCCACCGGGATGGCGCGTAAGCGTCCCCACGTTGCCATGCGTAAACTCGCTTTCATAGAAGCTCCGCTCCCATTGGGGAATGGCGGCCACGGTGAAGGCATCCGGCGCCCGCATCGATCCCAGGCACACGCTCCCTGTGTCGTACACATTCCAGTAGGGAGCCACGCAAAGCTTGGTATCGGCCGCAGGACGGCGGTTCTCCTTGAGCGCCCGGATCGAGAGCGAGTGATCCATCGCCAGCCAGACGAGAGACGGCTGTGGGAAGATCGCGCCGTTGATTCCGGCCATGTCGCCCTGCGTCGTTCCGAAGAACATCGCGCGTTTCTGTGGCGGCGTCCACCAGGCGATCAGCCGCTCGGTGCGGGCAAGTACACTCTCAGGCAGAAACTCCACTGCGAGCCCAATTGGACTCCGCTTGAGTTGGCCGTCCCGGCCTGCGAGTTGGAGAACTTCATGTATATGGGGCGCGCTGGAGAGATCGAGTTGTACAAGCACCAGTTCACGCGCCGATATCTCAACATCGAGCGGAATTCTCACAAGTTCTATCGATACCTCGACGGGAAGTACGTCGAGATCACGCGAGCAGCGGCACTCGAACACGTGCGCGGCTGAAACATCAACCAAGGAGCCTCACCATGTCAAAGGGAATCAACAAAGCATTCTTGCTCGGCCATGTCGGAAAGGACCCCGAGATCCGTTCCACCAACGGC
>Ga0209208_10004335_pt1 | contig 20162 bp, 18 predicted proteins | sample S1TSphfallax_3_FD_187694 | JGI IMG/M metagenome (GOLD analysis project Ga0209208, IMG submission 187694) | Host-associated microbial communities from peat moss isolated from Minnesota, USA - S1T2_Fd - Sphagnum fallax MG (SPAdes) (version 2) | ecosystem: Host-associated > Plants > Peat moss >...
GTGCTTCATCGGGCTCTCCCTTCTCCCACCCCCCAAAACATTCCACAGGGAACGGGAGCCAATGGGATTACGCCAGAGAGGTAATGAAAGCGAAATGACATCAGAGAAAAGGAAATAAGTAAAAGATAAGTAAAAGATGGACAAACAGATAGACACACACCATGTTTGTAATTATATATAGGATATCACTATGTAGACATCATGTTTCATTACTAATTAACATAAATTCACTATTATAATTTGATATAATAAATAGGTTTATTTATATATTTTTTAAATATTTTATCTATGTTACTTTATGATATATCTTATATTATTTTAAGCTACTTTAGTTATTCTAACTTATATTTTATGTTATTATAAATTATTATAAATTATTGTACCCTAAATTATTATATGTTATTTTACCTTTAAGGTATCTTAACTAGTTTATTATAAATTTTTAAGTTATTATGTATTAAATTATTCAAGGTAATTTTAGGTTATACCTTAGGTTATTTTATTTTAAATTAATATATGTTATTTCAAGTTATACGTTAAGTTATTCAAGGTCATTATACTTTGTGTTATTATAAATTATTTTATCCTAAGTATGATAACTTAAAACAATCTAAAACAAAATATAATGACCTAAGGTCAAAATAACTTGGAATAAAAAATATTAACCTATGAAAAATAATTTTAAATACCCTAGAATATAATAATTACCAATAGCTTATGATATTATAAAACATAATATCAAACAATAATTTATAATACAATAATCACCAATAGTTGTAATATAACATATATTAACCAACAATAACTTATAATAAAATAACCATTAATAAAATAACCACCAATAACCATTAATATAATAGGCACTAATATAATAATAATTAATAATCACCAATATCCACCAATATAATAGCCACTGATATCCATTAATATAATAACCATTAGTAAACATCAATATTCATCAATAGAATATCCATTAATAACCATTAATAGAGTAGCCACTAATAGTCATTAATAGAATAACCACCAATAGTCATTTATAAAATAACAACCAATAACCATTAATAGAATAGGCACCAATAACCATTAATATAATAGCCCCCAATAACCATTAATATAATAGCCACCAATAGCCATTAATATAATAATCACCAATAATTATTAATAAAATAACCACTAAAAAACATTAATAACCACGAATAGAATAGGTATAATAACCATTAATAACCACCAATAGCACTAATAAAAGAATAACCAATAACCATATAATAAAATTGCTTAGGATTGCCAAAAATAATTTAAGGTGAAATAATTTATAATAAATAATAATAATTTAAGGTGAAATAACCTATAATAACCTAGAATTGCCAATAATAACATAAGGTGAAATAACCTTTAATAGCCAAAAATAACTTATAATAGTTGTAAATAGTCTAAACTGAAATAATTTACAATAGCCAAAAATAACATAAAATACCCCAAAAAAATTATAATAACTAAAAATAGCTTAAGGTGAAATAAACTAAAATAGCCAAAAGTAACTTAGAATAACCAAAAGTAGCCTAGGGTGAAATAACAAAAAATAACCAAAAGTAATTAAGAATAATCATAAATAACCGTAAATAATGTAGGGTGAAATATATTAAATTAATGAAAAATATTCATATAATAATTGAAAATAATTTAACATAGGTAGTATTATTATATTAACAAAAAAAATCCATTTATTAAATTATTTTTTTCAAAAAAATGGTCATTGAAATGTTATTGAATAATGATATTCAACTTTCTTTTGTCTAAATGAATTTAATCTTTCATAAGGAAATAAATGTAATTATGTACATTATTGAATTTTTAAAAAAAGTAAACTCAAATCAATTCATTTGAACAAAATCTCAATAAGATATGAATTTTCAAATTTTATGTTTTTGTAACGTTTAAAATGAAGTATTTGATAAATAGAATGTAATGTAACATATCATTGTAATAAGTGGGGTGGCTTGATGGTAAGGGTGTTTGCTTCCATTCTAAAGGTCAAGGGATGAAACTTCATGGGTGGTGTTGTGTGTGGTCAACAATGTTATGTTGACCAAATATTTTCCTATCGAATTTTTAAGATAGGTACCTAGGTTGATTACATGGCCTACCTACCTACATAGGTTAGGTTTTTAACCTAGTGTAGGTAATGACACATGTTAATAAATAATAGGCTTTAAAAATCATGAAATTATCAATAATATTATATATTGAATAATTAAAATTTAATTCATTTCCATGTTGATTAGTTAATTAATTAGTAAGTGAATGGTTTGATAAATTTGTATTTCACTTGAGAGTAACCTTGTTTCACTAAATACTTGTGAAACAAATCATTGTCCGTAGCAACTAGTCCCCGTTCACTAAAGGGTTAAATAATTTCACTAGGTAAAAATGTCAAAATTCACTCAAAATTTAATGAAACCCAGAGTGAACTAGGATGCATTTTGTAGTAGTGCGTCTTGCTATAGTAGGTCTGACAATTCTTCAATTGTACCATCTACAATATAACCCATGTACCTTTTGGACATATTGTCCATTCATCTCAATGATGAATTAGCCTTCCTTCCTTAGTTGTATGATTTCGTCCACCAATTTTTTACACATTTTTGTTATCCTCGATTGTGTGGGACATTAGCCATTCTATGTCCATACCTCTATAAGGGAGGTGAAACATTTCAAAAATCACCTCCTCTGTGATCTTTACCTTTTGCTCATGTACTGTAGCTTTGATATCTACTTCGTTTACATTTATAATTCCCAAAACAAAAGCATAAACGAAATCTACCTGAATGGGCCCCCAATGCAACCTCCATGACCCCCTTAGTCTTACCATCATGGCCCATCTAAAATCATTTTTCATTTTGAACTAGCTTTTCATCTTCCACAATAATTTCATTTTTGGGGTTTAAAGGTTTTTACTACTTCCCCCAACATTATCTTTCTTAATGTTGCCCTTCTTTTTGGCCCTGCCACTCTATTATTAACGATTATTAACTCCCTTATTAGCATTTCCTTCATCAAAGTTAGTTCTTGGTCTAATTGGTTGGCCTTCCTTATTGCAAATGATGCACCCCCAAACTCTCAAAAAAACTTGAAAGCAATTCTCGAAATGAAAACAACAAAAAAAGGATTTGGGGCACGTTCCTTAGTTCGCAACATTTCTGAAGTAAAAGGGGTGTGATGGAGTTCTAAGATGGAGATTAGGAAAATGACAAGCATGTTAATTATTCCAACATATTAAACCAAACCAAACAACAAGTTAGTTAGTGCATAGTTAGAATAATTTTTGTGCATAGATGAACCATGGGCATACATGGATTCATAAGACTTAACACAACCCAAACTTGGGGGAAGTCACCACCTTCCCCTGTACAATATTATCTATAATTGGCCATAGGGGCTACACCAGGCCTCATAAAACCTAGCAAATGCCAACTTTGCCAGAATTAAGTTAATTATGGCACATTTGTCACCTTAATACTGGCACATCTGGCATATGTTTTATTTTTTGTAACATGCTTCCCCCTACTAAAAGATAAAATCAAAACGGACATTGCTACTACCATTCTCGCGGCTATCACAAACGGAACATAATTGGGCAAAGAATATGTTGAATGGAATGGACATGGAGACAAACTTGCACTGTTATTGAAGCGAAAGATTGGCACTTGATCATTTTGATTTGCTCGAACTGCTTCGCGTGCATAATGCCCGCGAGGGACAGACTCGTCAAACTATTACGGGAGTCGTTTTTCTCCCATTTAACAATGGAAAAGTCACTTTTGACGAACGTTGTATTCGGGAACACTGTCGCCAATCCACCACACAGCTAAACTTTAGTGACTCCGCGGTGGGAAACCACAAAAATGACTGCACCCAAATCACTATTTTGGCCCTCAGAAGTTCAGACCGACTACCAAAAAATAGTGATAGCGACCGTTTTAGTGACTTGCGGTGGGGATGCTATTAATAATTGTATTATTCAATTATGGCATTTTGGCGAAATTAATTCTGGCAAAGTTGGCATCTAAAAATAGAATGCCAGGTTTTATGAGGCATGGGCTACACCCAAATGTCATTTTTCCCAAGACTCCCAAGTTGAGGGTCCCAAAATTCTCAAAATTGGGACTCCAACCACTTTGGACACCCATAACTTCTTGTGAAGACCTCTAATTAAAGTGAGGTCTCAAGCAAAGTTATACCCTTCATCAAGCTTTTTCTAATGATATGTGGCACACCTCATGCATGCATGTAATTCCAGGTGATTCTCGACTTTTAGTGGTCGGGAGTCAAATTGACATTTTGACTCCTGACCTTTCTTTTGACCATAACTTATGTTGTAAGTATTCAAATGGATCATGCAAACCCTTTTAGATATCTACATTTTAAGATCTTTCCAACAATATAAAAAAAAAATTCAATCAAGTGAGTTTTGACCCCTCTAATCACTTTCTAAAAATATAGGATTCCATAAGAATTCCAACTCCCAAAGTGGGAGTCCACTTGGGAGTGTGTGGGCTCATTCTTTCACACTCTCTTTTGCACTCCTAGGAGTGTGAATGTGACTCCCGGGTTGCATTCTTGGCCTGCACCTTTCCATCCCTTTGCCTTGGTCGCGAGCCTAAGGTTAAGGTTGTGATAGCAAAAACAATGGCATCTTTCATCATTGTTCTAAAACTTCTACCCCTATTGTCTACTATAACAAGTTTTTTTGTCCCTTCTTGCTTTCCTTCAAAACACCTATTATCCTCCCTTACTTTCCTTACTCTACTTTCCCTTACTTGCTAAGTTTTTTTTTGAAACCCTATTTTTTCACTCTAGAAACTACCTTTTTGTTTCTTCTCAAAAAATTTCACTCGTCCTACTGCATACACTATGCTTTATTTTTGTAGTTTTAGGGGCACCTTGCTATCTTCTTTCCAACACATTAAAGTTCAAAATTTTTAATTATCTTTAAAATTTTCCTTCTATATTTTTTCTTATTTTTTCCAAGCACCTCTTCTTTAGTTCTTCAAGCTTTCAAAACACAAAAAACACAATGAGGACAAGGGAAAGTTTTTCCCAATCTCTTAAGGTGAAAGGACACAACTTTTTCCCTTTCCCACATGTAGGTTGGGACTGTACCCCCTTGCTTGAAATGTCTTACTTATGGGGCAAGGTAGGTGTGTTAAAAACACCATGTTTTGTTTATGATTGTTTAGGTTTTGAATATGAAGGTGACTTTTCATCCCCCCCTTTAGATGAAATAAGGTGTTTGTTGTTGCCCCCTTTTTAATTATGAATTGTCATCCTCCATAATGGTTATACATAGTATAGGCCCATGGTGGTTAACCCTAATTCACATTTTTTCCTTGCTCTTCCCTAATTTGGGTTTGCCTTACCTTTTATGGTTGCCTTATTCCTTGGGTTTACCCTACTTTCTAGGTTTACCCTTTTATCCAGATCTTTAATTACCTAGACTAGGGTTAAGGTAAGGTTTGCCTTGCTAATGGTAACCTCATCCCTTAATGTGAATACCTCGCCTAGTTCCTTCCCACTTTGCTTAGTTTGGTCAACTATCATATTGGTTGATGAAAATTCAAGTTGAGGGGTGTTTTCATTTTTTTCTCCTTGGCTACCCTCCTTCATCATCCATTATCACTAGTGTTTTTCCCTAACCACTTCCATCTAACACCTCCTTGGACAATTCTTTTGAAAGTATATGTGGTTCTGCTATAAGTAATTGCATAGTATGGTGGTTCATTTTTTTAATGAAATGGTGTTTTTTTCCTAGGTATATTTTATTCTTTAGATCTTTAGATCTATAAAATTGGGATTTGAATTTAAACTAACAATTTTCCAAAGAATTGTGTGGTTATTTATTGATAAAATTTTCATTTGTTAGTAGTAATGAACTTTTGAAATAAAAAGAATGGATTGGTCATCGAACTAAAACATCACAAAATAAAAAATATTATATTGATTCTTGTACCAAAGTTGTTATTAAGATTCAATATATAATCTAATACAATATGACAAATTCATATGAAGAATATTTTCTTTGAAAACCTTAGCCATTTAATAGTTAGGGACTTTTGAATGATTAAAATTTGATCATATTTTCATAAGTTTATATGAGTTGCAATTTTTTTTATTTTTCAAATTTTTGTCCCAAAAACACATTTTTTGAAAGCTTTACACATGTCATTATTCATATGGACTTTGTGAGTTTTTTTTTTTAAAAACTTCCAAATGACATTAGCTACATTAAATACAAGTTTTCACATAGATTGGGAAGGTTTGTAGGTGATTGAACATGTACTATTTAAGTTTTCACATAGATTGGGAAGGTTTGTAGGTGATTGAGCATGTACTATTTAAAGATTAAAATAATAATATTTTAAAAAATAACAATCATGTCCATTTGAATCATTTAAAAAAATCTTGTATGGATTTATAAGGAGTGTAATTTTTGTCGATATTAAACCATTGTACCATGCATTCACCCATGTACCTTCTCCCTTTCCCATGATAAGGTTCAAATCAATGATGCTTGGACTTATTCAGGTGTTTTTTATGTCTTTTAAAAAACCACATGACGTAATTTCCCAATTTGAAAGATTTGGGACTAATGGTTATGTGACCCCAATGCATGTTTGCATTATTGTTCCCCTATACTTTCACTGGCTTTTAATTTGCTCTCCTCCATTTTTTCCAATTCAAATATCCTATTGGTTAGTACCTAAATTGAGTTGTTGATAATACTACCCTCCTATGTGAGATTAGGTACTATATATTTTGTAGGCATTAGTGAGTATAGTCCATACACTAGTTGGAATGGAATGTGTTTTGTATTAACCTTATAGGTAATATAATAGGCGAACAATATGGCTCCCAAATGTTCATCCCAATCATTATTTTTTTCATTAACCAATTTGGTCAAGATGGTGCCAATCATTTTGGATCAAAACGCACTCAAAGGAGCCAAAAAAATGTTACTTTACATTAGTCTTGCATGTCATTTTCCCCCAAAATATTTTTTTCATACAAATGAATGATTTTTTGCAACTTGTTATGAAAAAAATTAGAATTGACCCAATAACTCAAAAAAAAATCTTAATAATTTTTTTAAAATATTAATTTACACAAATGTATAAATTCCTTGCAAATTTTATGTTTCATCTTGAAAAATGATGATAATTTGAAATTATACCAAAAAATGTTAATATTTTAAAGTTGAATTTATTGTAATATAAACTACAACTTTATTCAATACATCATGTACATTACCCCATTTATATGTGGTAAAACACTTTTGAAGTTTTGAATTTTCAAATGTACATATTTTGAGTTTTCAAAGTTTTAGAATCCACATTTTTAAAATTGTGAATGTTTTTTTAGTCTGTCTAATATGTTATTTTCACCTCATATTTTTTACCATCAATTTACTTCTATTATATGAGTCCTTTGAAAGTCCTTTGTAAAAATGTCTTTTTTTTAATGATGGAAATTTTCATTTTCAAAAGTCCTTAACTAAATCAAAACTTAAAATTAGATCAGATGGATTTTTAATTTGATTTTCTTGACATTCATGTGTGTCAAAAAAGGAATAATGTGCCATGATTACCATAGTTTCAAATGGCAATAAATAAATAATCTATATTTTTTTATGACAAAATCTAACATTTGACGGCCTTTGTGGCTCCTTTGATTATGTTTTGACCCTTTTGTTAATAAATTATACTTGCCCATTACCTTGAGGGTAATATGTGATGGAAGTAATGTGATGGAAAAAAAAATGATTCACTAGATGTGAAATGGTGTTGTTGATGAAATACACTCCCTAATTTGAGACCAAGGTAAGAAGGCACCCAAATGTAATCAAGATGCACTCATATGGAAATTTGGACATCACTACCACTATATTAGAATGTAAGCCCCTTGCCTTTACCCACTTGGTTGTGTAATCAATCACAACAAGGATGTATTTATTTCCTATGTGCCTTCCCATTGGTTTGACATGTCCAATGAAATCCAAACTCCATTTCATGATTGGGTCCAACGGTAGGGTTGTCATTAGTTTGGCCATGTACAAGAATGTCAAAATCCTTATTTTTTGACATTCATCACATGATTTACAAAAATGTAAGGGGTTTTTGTAGATAGTAGGCCACTAGTATCTTGCATCTAAGATTTTTTTAATGGTAATGTTAGAAAAAAATGACCTTTGCCCACTCCCTTATGTAGTTTAGTTAGGACAATAGTGACCTCATTAGGGTCCAAACAACATCACAACACCATGTCTTAGCCCAAGTAACGAAGGTTACTCTCTAGCAAGGTAAGTCGTAATGCTTTTAGTGAAATTTTCCTTTTATACTCCAAAGGGTAATTTTCAAGGAATACCCTAATGTGAAGGTAGATTTTGACATTAGACATCCAAAGAGGTTGGATAGTAAACAATGGTGCATCTACCATTTGGTTAGGGACCCCTTGTGGCTTTGTGTTGTGAGGGAGACAAAATAGTGCATTTGCCATAAAATGAGTAAGACTTGGTTTGTATATGATAGTAAAATCATATTCCAAAAACAATAGTATGTACTATACCCACCTTGCTAATTTGCCAAACAATCATGTTTTGTTGACAAGGTAGGTCAATGCCATATGGTCTATGTAAAGAATAAATTTGTTGCTAAAAAGGTAGTGGTGAAATTTATGAAAGGTGTAAACCATTGCTAGTGTTTCTCTTATCATTATAATGTAATTTTGTTGTGCGAAACTCAACAAGCTTGATGCATAGGCGATAGGTTGATCACACTTACCGTCTAGATTTTAGGCCAACATTGCCCATACCACCAAGTTGGAGGTGTCCATGTGTACATTAATTTCCTTCTCCCAATTTGGAGCAACTAAAATTGGAGCCTCCACATACTTGTGCTTGATTGTCTCCCATGCTTCTTAGCACTCATGTGTCCAAATGAACTCCTTCAATTTTTTCATTAATTTTGTGATTAATGCCATAATGACGGGAAAAAAATTCACAAAACATTAGTAAAATTAGGCCAAGCCATTGAAGACTTGGATGTCACGAAGGTTCTTGGGCATGGGCATCTTTACAATTGCTTCTATCTTCTTTGGATCCAATAGCTTCCCTCCTTGGAATAGGATCGTCCCCAAAAATACCATCAAAGCACATTTATATGGGTTAAAGCGTGACCTTATCCCATATGCCCAACATTTTTCAAAGCATCACTATAAATTGAACAAATGAGTATCCAAATAATCAAAGATTATGAAGTCATCCAAAAAACTTCATGAAATCATCCAAATAATCTTTGAAAGCTTTATTCATCATTCTTTGGTATGTAGGTGGTGCATTCTTGAGCATAAACAACATTACCACCCAAACAAATGCTCCCCAATTTGTAATGAATGTCATCTTGTAATGGTCTTAAGGGGCAAATTGGATTTGATGGTAGCCAAAAAAACCATCCAAAAAGGAATAGACCTCATATCCCGCTATCTTGTCCAAAATTTCATTCGTGAAGGGTCATGGGTATAAATCATTTTTGGCAACGATGTTTAACTTTCAAAAATCAATGCAAATGCACAATTTCCCATTTTTCTTTGTGATTACCACGATTAGTGATATAACCAAATGGTTTGCTCCATTGGCTTGATGAATCTAGCCACCAACAATTTGTCTTAAGGTTTTGCTTAATGACTATCGCATGTAGTTAGGGTTCATACAATAGCATGCTTGGTGTGAAGAAGGAATTGTGGTGTCAAGTTCAATTTTGTGCTCTATAATGTGAAGTGGAATACTCATGAACTCCTTGTAATTCCAAGCAAACGCATCCACAAATTCTTGCAACAACTCCCTTCCAAATCAACATTCAACTTGAAGTGTTTTATGTCTTCTACTATCCCCATGTTAATTTTTCTAATCTAAATATCTTGGGACAGATTCCACTTTGTAATTTGAAGAGTATTTACTTTTTCCAAGGCCGATGTCTCATCCACCACTATTATTTATGGTTCATGCTTGAATTGGATCTATGGCCCTTTTGTTGTTTGATCAAATAGCGTAATAATTCCAATGGAAAATAAATCTACTTTTGATGTCAACAAAATCTCCTTTTCTTCATTTATCACTCCTTCCAAGAAATTGTAAATGACCACCATTTGGGGTTTCCTTATGTTGCCATTCAAATATTTGGAGACATAAAATATTTTGATAGTATCATTACCCTTAATGGTCACCATATTGGTCCCCTAATTGTGAATCACTTTGGCTTCCTAGCCATGGGCATCCTAGTAACATTAATTAAATAGGTTGGGTCTATCACCTTGTTGTTCATAATTGTGAAGGTAATTATGTATGGTATCCCATGGATTCTGATCCTAATATTGGTATTATTCCCAATGGTTTATTGAATGAAAAATCAACCATTCGCAGGTTGAATGGAGCTAACTAGGGTGGCAATAACCCTGATTTCCACCTTAATCCATTTGTTATAACATTTACCCTTGACCCTCCATCCAAAAGGACAATGTCTACCATGTTCATTCTAACATGCACCATGATTACTACCATTTGATGGCCCACAACTATTGCAGTGATAGTAATGGTAGCCTTGGAGGTACTACCCTCGTTGTGGGTAGATTGATTATTAATAGCAGTTAAGTAAGTGTTTAGATCTGGTGTTAGTTTCAACAATTAACTAGTGGTGATGATAATCTTGTTATCTAGTATCTGTTGTCCCATTTCCTCTTCAACTTTCGAAGTTATTGGAATGGGCAATACTTCAAAATGTTCCAAAACAAGTGGTAAACCTACTCATTTAGTTGACCATGAATATGGATTTGGGCTAATAGTTACTTATTGTAATTCCTGGGACTTTTTTTTTTCCTTTTCTTTTTTTATTGCAACTCTTGGACAATTTCTATCATTAACTACTTGAATTTTTCCTCCTCTTGCTAATCTTGGGGTTCTTTTCCTTTGAGTGGTTCACTTTCATGGAAGGCTACCTCCTTAGGTGCTTTGCTTGTTGTGATAGCCATCACCATATTGACAATAGCCTCCTCGTTTTTCTTCTCACTAGGGCCTTTCGGAGATTTATGATCTTGTATCTTCTTCCTTACCATTTAAAAATTAATTTTCCTCCTTCCACATGCAATTAATGGAAGCATGTCCTTGTTGTCCACAAGTATAACAAATAAAAGTGTTAATGATGGTAGTAATACCCTATGGTTTTCCTCTCTTCTAATTCATTTGTTTTATCTACTATGTTGCCACTTCATTAACTACTAGCTACCTCTTATTTTGCTTTAGTTTGTTTTTCGGGTTATTGGGGTTCCAAAAACACTTATTTTTCTTGGTTAGATTTTTTACAATATTGGCATTCCTTTCCCCCTAATTTGCTTTCATTTGCTATGGGTTTCTCCACCTTCTTATTTTCCCTTTTCATCATTGGGTTTATGTTTATAATGGCCCAATTACCATCAGTGTTATTGGAGCTTTCCTCACAAATCACTATTGATTCCAAATGTTGAATTAACCTTGTTCCATATCGGCAGTAGCCATTCGAAGGTAAGGCAATAGACCAATGTTAAAAAATGCATTTAGTAGTTGGTCATTAACTAAACATTGAAGGGAATTTGCCAAAGTAAGGAATTGTTCATAATATTCCTCTACCTTCTTGTTCAAATCTTGTTTAACTATTTGTGAGTTCATATAAACTTGTTCATCTATTTGAACCTTACAGTATCATCTATAAAAAATTTGAGCAAATTCACTAAATGTGCATTATGTACATTCGCCCAAACCTACAACAAATTTTGGATGGCTATTCACAAAATTGTCCTTCACAAACCAAAGCTATGTCCCAAAACGTCCATTGGAAGTAAGTAATTTTTGTACCCTCTTGGGTGACACCTTTGATTTTTATTGTTTGTTTGAACACACGTACATGTGCATTTGGGTCTGAATTTTTAGTATATTTTGGACAATTTAGGAGCTTCTTGCCACCATTAAAATTTCCAATTGTTATCGTCATTAATGGCCTACTTGGGTACCATGGAAAACAGGGGTTCCAATTTGGTGGCATAGCTAGGTACCATGGAAAGTAAGGGTTTTAGTTAGGTGGCATCCTTCTCCATCTTGGAGGTACCGGTGGGAGTGGAGGTTGGTCAATCTTATTGTCCTCTTCATCATTTGAATTTAATGAAGAGTTGGAGGAATCCTTAGGTGGATTTCCTGCTTACCCCTTTGTAGATGAATGCTTTTTAGATTGTTGTTTTGACAAAACACCCTGACTCAATACATGGGAGGTGGAATATCATGACACCCCCCTAGTGTGCCACCTAGTCTTGTTTTATTGAAATCTACTTTCTCCATGGTTGTTGCTTCTTGATTAGTTCTTCACAATAAAACAATAACTTAGATGCACACCCGAGCTCCCTGATAGATTCAAATGTGAGTCCAAGATGAAAACAATAGAAGGATAAGGAGTTGGGGCACGTTCCTTGGCTCGTAACACTTCGGGGGTAGAGGGGTGTGCTGGAGCTCCGGGATGGGGATTGCGACGAGTGACAATTGGGTCAATTATTCATAAGAACTTGCACAAACCAAACAACAAGTTTGTTAGTGCATAGTTGAAACATTTTTGGTGCACGGATGAGTCACATGTAAACATGAACTCACAAGACTCACCACGACCCGGACTTAGGGGAAGCCACCACCTTCCCCTTTATAATATTCTCTATGCCTAGTCACGAGGTCTGCACTCAAATGTCATTTTGTCCTAGGATTCCCAAGTTGGGAATTGCGAAATTCTTTAAATTGGGACTCCTGCAACTTTGTAGACCCATAACTTTTTGTGCAGACCTTCGAGTGAAATGAGGTTTAAAGAAAAATTGTATCCCTTGTCGTGAACTTTCCAACAATATGTAGCATGTCACTTGCACACAAGTAAATTAGGGCAATTCTAGACTTTTAGTGGTCGGGAGTCAAATTGGGAGTTTAACTCTCGGCCTTTCTTTTGGCCATAATTTATGTTTTAAGTACCCAAAAGGGTCATGTGAGCCCATTTTAAACATTTACGTTCCAAGAGCTTTGCAATGATATATGGACCTTTCAATCCAATGAATTTTGACCCTTGAAATTGCCTTTTAAAAATTCAAGAGTCCATTGGGACTCCAACTTTTAAAGTGGGAATTCACTTGGGAATGTGGTGGTTCATTCCTTCACACTTTCCTACACTCTCAAGAACATGAAATGTGACTTTCAGGCTTCATTTTTGGCCCACACCTTTACAAGCCTTTGCCTTGGTTGCAAGCCCAATGCTAAGGTTGCGACAAGCTTGGGAAAATGGAATTTAAAATCCTAACATTCCATGGTGCATAGCTAGTCCCATTCCATACATTTAGGGTCCCCATCCTAGACCTGCAATGGTGGAAGGTAGACTAACCCATGGTATTTTGAATGTTGGATGGGTTATTTCTTAGGGTTTTTTTTTGGGGACTTGGGCTACTTCATCTATTTTTCCAGTATGGGCACCTCTACTGTCTTTTTTTCTTTTTTCTTTTTCACTTGAGTATAGTTCATTTCCATGTCCTTTCCAAAATCTCTAGTTTGATGTATCTAGTTATGTATTCCTCTATCATTTAAAATTGAAAGATGGTAGTGACATCCTATTGGTTAATGCCCTACCTCCCCACACAACTTACACCATGATGGTGGGTCTATGTCCATATACTCCCCCTTTGCTATTGGGTAGTAGTAATTGTCCCCCCCTCATTTTGATCCAAACATTACCCACAAGCTAAGAAGGTTGGAACATGTGAGAATTGTTGGGTCTTTCTCTGTAAGGGTAAGGAATGGCTATACCCACATTTGATGATCCAAAGGAAGGTAGTTTTGCCACTTCTAAAGTCTTGACCCTAAACGGTCGTTTGAATTTTTCAAACTTTTTCATGGCCTACTTATTTTCATATTTTAAATCTAGTTTTACCACTTGCACCTCAAAGGTAACTACAAATGTGACACCCATGGTAGTCATTGTAGTAGGTGATTTCATGAAGTGTAAATTATGAGCTACCCTTTGAAATTCACCTTGTAACCTTCCATGGCTACCTCCTTATGCATGTTTTGTTTCCTTTCTCATATCTTCATTTTGAAATTTTATTGGTCTATTTTTGCTCTGCCACCGTCCACATGCCCTTGAGAATAACTTGGTAATAGGTCTTCTCAAAGGTAAAACCCATCTTGCATTCCCCTTGTTGTTTTTTTGGTTTATTTCCAACTTGAAAGATGTTATTTCAAAACTTTGTGCTCTAAATCTAACATCCCTCCACTGTGAATGATACCAATAGGCAAAATTTACCTTTTGGTCCTCCATGGGTCTTTCCATTTTGACATCAGAAGTGGAAGTGCCCACAATTACCATCCTAGATGGTACCATCTCCTTTGCTATCATTTCTAAATAACTTGCATTCAACATTCCCAACTTTTCTTTTATAATTTGTTCCATTTAAAAAATATATCCATTTGGTAATGTTAGTTCATGATCAAAGAAACTTATTTTTTTCATGAAAATATGACATAATTATTCTATTAGTGGTTGGTTCACAATAACTACCCTCCTTATTATTGAACTTATATGGTAATAATGAGGTATGTCAAATTAATGTTTTATCTTATGGTGTCAAGGTGGGCATTAAGTCTTAAGTCTTTTTATGTTTCTCCTGGGCAATAGTACCTTCCATTTTGTATTCCAATTTTTGTTTCCCATAGATACCTTCTTCTCAATCACACTCTCAATTTTGTCTATGGACTACCCTTTCTTTATGATCGTGTTGTGCTATCATTAACTAGTAGGGATAATAAAACCTTTGTTTATTTTCAATAATTAGGTTTCGAAATTTGTTTTCACTATTCACTTGACCATTCAAATTGAACTTCATTTATCCAAAGTAAAGATTATAAAACATTAGCCTCATTTTTGAAAGAATATCCCAAATACAATCCACAAGATGGTCACCAAATTTAAAAGGGTGAAATTACAACCCTTGAATATTATTGTCCATAGGAAGGTAACATTGAAGGAACAAGGTCAACTTTTTCTTACTCCTAAATAAAATATGTCAACTCTTTCTTACTCCCAAAAAAATTACTTTCATTTGCTTACTTTACTACAACTATGCTAGTAGTAGTTAAAAGTTCATGCAAAGAAAAAAAGGAAGAAGGTTGGGTTTGTCATTTAGGGATAGACCTACCATCCTGGCTATAAACTATTCTAGTAATGTAAAAAGAAGAAAGTATAAACAATAAGCAAGTTGAATATGAAGAATTGGGCAATAACTACTTTCCATGCCTCTACAGTACTTTCAATTCATCAAAATGGGGTCCAAAGGGTTTATAAGCTTTCCATGAATATTGTCCAACCTTCCCCACACCCACAAACCTTCTAGGGGCATTGCTTATTGTCTATAGTCCTTTGGAAAACCTCCTATTTGCTACCCACCATATGTAGCCACTATCAACTCCTTTGACTTTGACTTACCATCTATAATAGTTTCATGTACCTTGAAGATTTCAACCTCCAAGTGTTTTTTCTTCCTACTACCATATCACTAATTGCTACCTCCCTATGGTAGAGTGACTTCCAATTTTAGAAACTAAAAACTAGCATACAATCTTATCACTTTTTGTAAAAGAAACGTAGAACTATTATACAAAATGTAATAACACATTATGTAAACTTAAATTATATTATCTTTCCTCATATTCTAATAGAATAAACTCACACAAAACACATGAAGGTTCTTCAACCATTTTCCATTGAGATAATACACAAGTATAAATATATTTTTAAACTATTCCCTCCTCTCTAATGTTACACCACACACCTCCCCAAGAAAGAGTTCTCCACTCCAACTCCAAATTACAAACTTATCGAATGCCATAAAAATCCCCAAATCCTCCTCTAATCCTCCTTTTTCACAAAGTCACACAAGACCCACATTAACCTCATGACAATGGGTCATTATCCTAATCCCTTCTTATAAATCCCATATGTGATTGGGTGGATTACACCCGACCATTCACTAACTTAATCCCACTAGCTTCACCCCTTTGGTGAAGGACAATAAATCTACCACTAATAACTACTAGGATGCCTATGACATTAATTAGTTTAAAGATTTTTACCCCTTAACACCACTCATACATACACAAATCCAATAATCACACTTTTTCCAAGCTAATTGCCTCCAACAAAAGTATGTTCTTCTCCACACCCTAAAAACTTTGGAATGTTCTACCCTTTTTTACCTTTATGATTGAGAGAGCTTATTTGTAAACTATGTTTGCCACTTGTGAAGGCAAGAACATAGCTTTATGATTGAAAGAACTTATTTACAAATTATGTTTGCCACTTGGCAAGAGCATACCTTTAGGATTTAGAGAACTTATCTACAAACTATGTTTGCCACTTGTGAAGGCAAGAGCGCACAACTTGGTAGATGAAAGCTTCATGCTCAACTAGAATTTCATGTGTGAGCTTGTTCTTGGACAAGCATAACAACTCAACATGAAACTTGTTTTCATGCTAAATTTTGATGAAAAATTGACTACTAAGATACTTTGTAAAAATCTCATGCCATGTTTAACTCAAGCACCAAGTTCTAGCCCCCATGCTTGAGTGATTTATGGAAAACTAAATAAATATACGGTCTCACCCTCGATAACCCTTTCCATAAGGAGTAGGTCCTCTATATAGATAGATGGGTAAGAAAATTAGCCACTACTAGGTAAGGGCCAAATTTGCCTATGAACAATTCACAAGCAAGTTGTTAGTAGGTAGGTAGTAAAAAAGAGCACCTGAGCTAAACCACAATGGTTAGCTAGGTAGGAACTGGAAGTCAACAGAAAACTGTTTCCTGACCACTTACCATTCATCCTTCACGCTGGATTCTGGCCGTTTTTTCGTCGCCTGTCCAGGATTAGGGTTTAGGGTTTTAGTCCGTTGGTTGGTGGTGGCGCGCGTGCTTCGTCGGCATTTTAGGGCAACGAGGCGTCTTCAAAGCTTTGCTGTGATAGACAGTTTTGAAGTCGCTGATCTTGTTACGCTTTGCTGCGGTCTTTCTAGATATCATTTTGGGAATTTGGTCTGCTGCGATCTGTTCCTTCTTCCTTCCTAGTCTTGTTTCCTTTTTTTTACTTTTTTGTTTGAAGTCTTGTTTTTGTTTTTGTGTGGGGTTTTTTCAGAGCTAACTGTGTTCCGCGTTTTTCTTCGGTTTGGTTTAGGAAGACACAAAAACTACTTCTTGATCGGCTTTCTTTCAATTCGCTTCCAGTAATAATATGCTTCCAGCTCTCGAGACGAGGACTGATGCTGCACTGTGTTGCTGATTCAATACTGTTGTTTTTCTTGCGAAACGTGAAGAGAAGAGTAGAGAAGTGAAAAGATCCCATTTCGCTTCTCGCTAGTTACTCTTCGCATACGGAAAGAGAGCTTGCAGCACACGTTTTGGGTGCTGTAAGCAATGTCGATCGGTACAACAGGCCATGCGGGATTTACAGTCCCAAACAGTCCTGGCTTGTGTCAAATGTTCGACGACAGTTTTTCTATGACCCTTCTAGTTAGGTCTTTGCCAGGGTTTCTGCTCTCCTCAGACTGCTGTTGAACCCTGGATCCATCTCTGTTGTTTTCCTCATATCTTTCTTCAGCTCATGTTTTTGGCGACAGATAATAGCGCAATGATGATAATGCCGTGAGGCTTTTTGCGAGTGTGCTTAGCACCATGAGCAAATTCTCAAAACGACTTCTTCTTCCACTGAGCGCAAAGTATAGGTATTGATGTGGTTTTTTGTTTATTCTTTAATTTAAACATAATTCATGCACTGCATGTTGATGGTGATTAGCATACAATATATCTGATCTTTTGCCTCTGATGCAAAGGGACCCTGCCAAATATTGCCTATTATTGCATACCCATTCCTCCACTACTGCACACTTTTGTTCCGTAAACATGCGCACAAACGAAAACCCTACTGCTGCACACTGGTGTTTCCTATCCTTGCACAACAGTACTCGGGGTTCTTGTGAATCCTATCCTTGCGGACAAAAGTCTTACTGTTGCACACTGACTGCTGTTTATCCTTGCACAAGAGCACATGGGGTTCTTGCAAATCCTATCCTTGCACGGGAAATCCCTACCGTTGAACACTGGTGAACCCTTCTGTTGGAATACTGTTGGACCCAAAAACTGGATACACTGTTGTTTCCTTAACTTGCATGCACAAAGAGCCACGTGGGTTCTAATAAATCCTGTCCTTTTGCACACTGGTATTTCTCATTTTTGCATAAGAGCACTTGGGTTCTTGTACATGAAGTAGCAATCTTGGGTATGATGTATGCAATAGTAGGGTCATGGTGTACATACCAGAGTGTGTGCAGTAATAGGGTTTTTTTCTGTGCAATGAAGAGTGCAACCATGGGGGAAATGGAAAACAGTGAACTCACTAGATTGATTAGTTGTAGGCCATAATTTTCTGTGTGCCTATCACATTTGCATCTTATGAAAATTGGGTTTGTTGTGGCCAACATAGGATAGGTTCTACATACCAAATTTCAGCAAGGAAGTTGTGTTTGAATCAGGGGAAAATTTTAAAACTTGTTCTTAAATGTGTAACAATAGGGCCAGGTACCCTAGATCAAATCTTCACCATCAACATAACTAGCAAACAATTTTGCAATTGTAGCTTAGTTTGCATTGTTTGAGGTTCATCATCTCAGGTTGCAGGCATCCATCCACCCATTCGCTACAAGATGAAAACAGTAAAAGAGCCCAGTAAAGACAATAGTGGTTCTTACCGTTTGCTCTTTTGGGTCCTTATATGAAAAGTAATCTTTGCTTCATTACATTGTCTGCAATAGAAATGAGGAAAGATGGGTTATGAAGCATCAAGTGTGAGAAACCATGGAAGGAAACCATTTTATCCAGGTCTGTTGGCAAAACTTCTCATGAGCTAAATGATGCAGAAACTACCAGGAATCTGTGAAGGCTTACTCAAAGAGCAGATTGAACCTGCATGCAATTACAGAAATAATTGCTCATGACATAAACTCCATCATTTTTTATAACCATAAAGTTTCAGCAGCTGAACAATTTGCCAACTACTGCAAACAGAAATCGACGCACACCTTCTGTCTAAGTTGCAAATGTTAATTTCATTTTGGGAAAAACGAGAATTAGAGAAACCATAAGTTTAGACATTGGTGAATATCACCTACAAAAGAAGACTGCAGTTTCTCTCATCATCAGCCTGAGTGCTCCACAAGATGCAAAAGAGAAGATCTTGGACAAAAGACCACTTTAATTAGATTTTGAGACCCAAAGGATAGAGGTTCTCATAGGCACATGATTATGGAGTAATCAAGTGCTGAAAAATTTCCCATCTCGATGGTGATGTTTTTGTGATGCAACAAGTAAATTTCTTGCTGCAGAAATGATATTGGTGTCAATTAGAGATTGGTTTTTCATTGACAGACTGAGTACTGATTCTAATGCTCAGGATCTCAATCCAAACATGATGAAATTAATCTTGCCCTTGACAATACTCAAATTGATAGGTTTCAATTTATCTCTTTAGACCTTCCTTGAATCCAAATTGTGCAGACCATGATGGATCCTTGTAATTTCTTATAGATTGACCCATTACCATTTCTAAACTCCAAGTGCTTTTCCTAGCATAAGAGAGCTTGATTTGCATTTTATTTAAATGCTTCGTGGAGTGCTGTGAACATGCCAGGATTGTGAGTTGGATCTCATCTTCAACTTCCACAAGGTTTGTCAACTTATCACTTATGGTGATAAAGTGACAAACTTGTGAAAGTTGAAGATGCTTGTTTTGTTTGTATCTTTGCAGGAAGATTCTGAAAATAGTGATGCCAAGCAGCAACTTTGGAATGCAATCATGTTTATTGCACTTACGCAGTTCAATTCTCAATTTCCAGAGCCCTGTTCCTGACTGTGGATTTACAATTTGGTTGTTTTGGTGATAACCATGCATGTATTGGCTACCCAGCTCTTGTATGATTGCATACTCTGCTATTGTAATTTGTTGATGTTATGTTTATTGT
>Ga0209208_10004336_pt1 | contig 20160 bp, 25 predicted proteins | sample S1TSphfallax_3_FD_187694 | JGI IMG/M metagenome (GOLD analysis project Ga0209208, IMG submission 187694) | Host-associated microbial communities from peat moss isolated from Minnesota, USA - S1T2_Fd - Sphagnum fallax MG (SPAdes) (version 2) | ecosystem: Host-associated > Plants > Peat moss >...
AGTTTCGAGAACTGAGAGACAAGTTGCTGCCCTTGGCCAAGGAGATTGCTCTCATGCCGGAAGCACAACTTCACTCTTTCTTGAGAGTAAGCATGCTTTTGCAACCTAGGTATCACACTTTGTCAGTGCGGCGTTTTGTTTCTAGAAGGCAATTCTTGCTTGGAATTCCTGGAAGATGCCATTAGAGAACCTGGGAATTCTTTCTCAACATGCTTTGTGTGTACTGTATGAAAGCTTTGAAGTTCTGAGGCTTCTGTCAGGATTTCAGTGTGAGAGGATTTTCCAGTGTATCCAAATGTACTTTCAATCCTGTGAGCTCTGACTGGGGGATAAGTCGATTACCTCAGCCTAAATTGTGTGCTGCAGAAATCGTTTTCTACTTGGGCTTTTTGATGCATTGTCAGTAAAGCAGTTAGAGATTCTTTGAAGTTAGAGACTCTCATGGTGGAAACATAGGTGCAAACTGGATTTTCTTTGAATTGCAGAAAACAGTTTCTTGTTCATGCAATCAATTTTGTTGTGGTAGTCTCTTAGGAGGCTGCTGCCATTGTTGTTTTGCAGGAGCATGGCTTAGGCACAGATGTATCTCTGAAGCATCCTGATCGACCTGTGTCATCCTTTGCTGCAAAACTGAAATTCAAGGATGTAATTGGTGGTATGATTTTTATTATTCTCTATCTATCCTCGATAGCAGTTGCTTCCTTTTTTTATGTCACAAACAGATGGTGCTCAAAGCCAGTGGGTTTATTCAGAGCCCAGGGGTTTATCCTCTGCTGAACTTATGATGTGAACTTATGGTGTCTTCACTTATGAAATGTAAGCTGCCCTCACTTTTTAGGTGGTAACATTATGTCTTTTAAGGTGCTGTCAGAATATGTTACAAGAATTCTGACAGGTCATTAGGAAGAGGCTGACTTATCCATTCCCTCATTACAGACAGAAAATGGATAGCACCAGACAGGCACTTATATTTGGACCCTGCTTCTTCATCAGATTTGTTTCTAGTATGATACTCTGAGTAGGCACCCATTGTCAGGAACTGATGAAGTTGGTGGATTGTCAATGCTAGGTGGAAGGTGAAGGTCTGGTGCATTGTGAGCAACTCTCATAATGTTATAACTGCACTCATTCTCATGTTACCTTCAAAGTGCTGTGAAGATTTCTTCTGCAATCTCATGGATATATGATAGGGTTTAGGGTTTAGGGTTTTGATCTGCAAACTTACGAGGGTAAAAGTTGTTACTGTGATAATGTGCACAATACAGATGACCATTGCAGTGAGTTAAAGTTGCAATCAACCATGCATGGCAGTGATGCAAATAGTTTGAAAGATGTTGGAAGTTTGTTTGCTACTTGGTGTTTGTATGGTGGAGGTGGGCCTATTGGTGGCTCGTCTTTGTGACTATGGAATCTTCTGGAGCCTTAGCAATCAGACCACAAAACACACTGTTGGGGCGAGACTTGAACAGGCAATCCAGGAGTCAGGGACAACAAAGGGACGACTCATCCACTATCACTCTATCCAAGAAAAGGCTCTCTTGACCCTGAGTTCCAAGGCCAAAAAAAACCGCAATTCCAAGAAGGTAAGGAATTTGAATTTTTACATGTGTTGAAATAGTATCAAAACTGTTTCTTTTGTGTGCTTTGAACCTTATTAGCTTCAGATGTCCATGGACCATAGAATATGGTGAGCTGAAATTGTTTTCGGGTAGCTGCAGAAGCCATCAAATGTGAAGAAACTGGGGGAAATTGTGGATGGGTGCAACAAAGAGCAAGAATTGTTGTCCATCTTGTGGCAGCAGTGGCATTGTGATTATGGAATCCTCACTGTTCTAACAGCACCGCTTTTCCCTAAATCTATGCCCAGTTGGCACCAAGTCTCCATGCACAGTCATTCAAGCAGCAATTGTGCACTGAATCCAATAGATATTTCAGATTTCCCTCCTTTGACACTAATGGATGCAGAACCCAGAGTTCAGGAAACCTTCAAATCAGTCAGTCAATCCAATTGTAGCCAAGAAGAAGATGGGCAGATCTGTGTGACATCTGCTGTTTGCACAAAACTCCAGGAAAAGAAAAGTTCATGCCCTGAAGTCAACAGTCTACTCCTTGACATCCCATGTGCATGTCAGTCAGATGTGAAGCTTAGTGTGATGTGCAGAAATATTAAAAGTACAGAGGAGATCGCTGGTGATGGAACTCACCCTGATAGAGATCAACCCACCTTCCAAATGTAGGTCATTTGAGTGTTTGCCCCCAGATGGTCACTCAAGCCTGCAACTAATGGACACCATGACTGGGGGAAGCACATTTGTGACTGTTGCTGCAGATTGTCTGGTAGTGCAAGTAGGCGAGGCAGCCCAAATCTGTCAGGTGGGAAGCTGGTGGCCAGAGCCCATTGTGTTGCAACAATGGCTGCAGATGTCAGTAGGGAGACAATGGCAGTGTTCTTGCAGCCTTCATGGGAGAGGCCTTTGATGCTGCCCATGTGGGGTGCAGAAACAGCATTACAGGCAGGAGGTCTTTCCACAGACTTGGAAACTATGATTCCCCCTTTGACTTCTCGGTGGAGGCAGGGCTCTACATTTTGTGGAATTTTCACAGGAAACAACACGGCAGTATTATGGTGTGGAGGGACTTCAATCAAGAAGAGAACAGACCTGAGATCAACTCCTTGGTGGAAAAACTGAGACTTCTGGGGAATATGAACTTGGGCAGAAAAGCAGCTACCAATACCATTTTCACTAGTGGGACAGAAGTTGCAGGCTGGGTTAGTGTGGTTTAGTGTGATAAGCTATTTTTTCTAAAATAATCTAGAAGTTAAATTAAAAATAATAAATTAAGGAAAATTCTATTTTCACACCTTTTTTGGCTAGATACACACCTTTTTTGCCGGTCCGATTTCGTCACCCCATGATTTTGTGAACCACGCAGTGCATGGCTGCTCCTCATGCACTCAAATTTATTCTGTTTAAAATCGGACCGGCAAAAAAGGTGTGAATCTAGCCAAAAAAGGTGTGAAAATAGAATTTTCCTAAATTAATTTTGGATTAATTCACCATAGTTAAATTAACTACAAGGTTAAATTTATTAATTAATTTAACCATGTTAAATTTAGTCATGTTAGTTTAGCCATTATTGATTTAATTTAGCCTCCTAGCTAATTTTGTTTTTTATTTAGTTTAACCGTAGTTAATTTAACTTTGATTAATGCGAGTTTAGCCTAGGTTTAGCTAAACTTTTGCCATGGGTAGCATTAGTTAATATGAGTTTAATCTTAGTACTAAAGTTATATGAGTACAATACAGCCTAAATAGATATATTTAATATATTAATGTAAGTATTAATTTAGGTCATGATTTTTATGACACGTGTCCATTTTGTACACTATAAGTTGCATGTTAGTTACACACATAATCAATCAGTTGTAAACAACATTTAATTGCACATAATTGCATAATAATTTGTTGCAAATGACATGGTTTCTACTAGTGATGGCACTTTTAGAAAATGGGGAGGAAAAAACACGACACTAGGTCAATTTGCTTGGCAAAAAAAAAAAACTTTTTAATTTTTCTACTTAAAAAACAATGATGATCATGGGTGGATGTTAGCATAGTAATGGTAATATAGTTAAGACGTTTTTAAATTAATGACATTTTAAACCATAGCCATGAAATACATTTATAATGGAATTTATATTATATTATTCAACAAATATAATATCATATATAATTATATTGTGTTTCATGAAACTTTAGTTAATTAAAATTATGGATAAAAAATATCCATAAGAAAATAGTGATAAAATGAAACATTCATCCTCATGTTTGCTTCTAGGTTTATTAGTACAACATTCATTTTATGAAACTAAATTCTTGGATTTTATTTGCATGTTTATTGGGGGAAAAACATTTTACCATCCCAAGTTTATGGCTTAAGGTTCATGCAACAGCTTGTTTTGTGTGGTGACAACGATAACTATATTATTTGGTACATTATCAAGTTTAGGAGCTTTGCAATTGTGTTTATCTTAATATGAAACATGTTTTAGAGTTTTGTCTTTCTAGGACAATTTGGTGCACAGTGTTCATAGCTAAAACAAATAATGCAGGGATATCTCAAGGGTACTAGTTGGTTTAATAGGTTGTGCAATTATTTCAACTATAGGCTCAACAACTTTGGTTGGTACAACACATACTACAACTTTTTCTTTTGTTATGACAGGTTTATTTGGCATGACCTATTTTTCCACAATTTGAATAGGTTAATTGTTTAGCTATAATGCAGTTAAGTAGTGGTTGTGCAACTAATTTGGACTCCAGTTGGGTCAACAAAACATTATAATTATGCTATATATAATCAATCCACTTTCTTCACATATCACTATAGCTTCCTTATGCTTAATAAGGGTATCCCTTGTCATACATGTTGTTGCCAATTTAAAGTATGGTTGCAAACTTGCCTTGAAAATCATGGTAAGGAAAACACCAATAACCTTGACTTGTAGATAGTTTGCAAGTTTCATCAAACCTTCATAATAAATGTCTACCCATTCACCAACTTGTTGTTGTAGGTTTTTCAATTACATGTAAACTTTTTCATCATTCTTTGCAGTTTGGAAATGTTTATAGAATGTTTGTTTCAATTCCTCAAATGTGCAATTGGGACATGAGTTTGAAAATTGTCCTTTTGTGGATGATAAATTAAAACAATTGATGAGAAAAAAATTCATAAGTTTTCTACACCATGTTGTACTAATCACACCAACAACACATGTTGGTATACCTATGTAACAATTTTAACCACAATTGGGTTTAGTTATTAACCCAACATGGTTAAATCAACAACTAGGTTGGTAGCAACCTATTACACCATTAATAACATGACAACTTAAAGTTATACCTTATCCACCATATCTAATGTGGTATAACATAATCCCATCTTTTGTACCTATGGATGTTACTATATATCCAATGTATTATTTTAAGATCAAAAGATATGATCCATTGATTTCTAGAAGGAAGGAAAGACATGTGGCCAATAATAATCAACTAAAACTAATGCCACCTATTAAACAACTAGAATAAACTCATCATCCTATAAGAGTTCCAACTTCTGGATTAGGACAATTGATTCTAATTCCAAAAAGAATACATGTTCAATAAACAATAGTAGTGTCTCTACTTGTCAACTTATTTGTTGCCACTAAATTACTTGTTTATGGTGAATGCCACCTCATCAACAACAAAAAAGCTAATTCACATCCATAACTAAATGGAGAACATCCTAGGGATTCACCTAATGGAAAATTGCATGGAAGAGGATCACCTAATTAAGACCCACCTAAAAAACCACCACCTTATCCACATGTTGGACTTTATGGATGGTTGACACCTAATCCAAAGATATTCATGCCGCCATGGTACCCCACCAATTGGAGTTTGATTTAAACTAACCAATAAATTGCCATACCAAAAATTTCAATATTTGACATATGTGAAGGATACTAATCTTGATGCTCACATCAAAGTTTTCAAAAAGGTAATCAAAGCCTACAAAAAGACCATAAAGGTTGATATCATCAACTTGTTTAGTTTCACTTTGAAAAATAATATCTTAAAATGGGGCGAAAACTTTGTGCAAGATCACTGTCCAACCTATTGACAATATGCACATGTTGATGTAATCTCAACAATGGGCTATATAGTTGAAATTGGTATACTTCGTTGAATAGGTGGTTGTTCAACATTTCCCATGATAGGTACAATTGACTAAACATTTTGCTTAAATGGTTGTGTTTGTGGGACATCAACAAGTATTATGATTGCTTCCATTGGTTCTCCATGTGGTTGAAAACTAGATCAATGTGGTTTTCATTCCAAGTTGTGTAATTATTCCAACTAGTTAAAAAGTTGGTTACACTTTAAATTTGAATCTATTATGGTTGGATTCAAAGCAGGAATTAGTTCAAAAGTATAGTACCTAGCAATTGTTGCTAATCGATATGATATAATAGTTTTGGAAATGTAATAACTAGGTGTTGCAGATTGCACTAAACTTTCATGCAGAAGTTATTTCATCAATGTTTTGAATAAAAATGGTGTGTTGTTCACCTAGTTATGTGTTCGACTTTCGTTGTTGGATGAATGTTGGGGTGTTAAAAAATGAATGATTGAAGGTACTTGTGGTTCCTTTCCTTCCTCTTATTTTGTTGGTATATGATGAAATTATATGTCAATTATAACTAGTTATTGAGGTTCAATGTTGGAAGCATCAACTGATTGAATTTTTTTAATTTGAAAATGTTGTTATTATTGTAACTAAATTGCGTCAAGAACATGTTGTGGTGCTTTTAATTATAATTGCCTTCTAAGGCCCATTGTGATTATTATTAACATCTCTCATTAATTTGAATTAAAAATTGTTAATTTTCAAAATCCTTTATCACTGAGTTGTTCTAAAATTCAAAAACAATCATGTAAATCTCAAGAAATCTTCAAACCAACACTATATATAAAAAAAACTATCGTGACACAAAATAGTCTTTAAAAACTACTAAAACAAATATAAATTCAAACTTTTTTTTTAATTTTAAAATTTGCTTAAACTAGATATTGTAACGTGATTGTTTAGAATTTCATGTTTAGAATTTCAATCCATGCCAAATGTTAAGGTTTTTTTCCTATTCCCTGAAAACAAAATTATTTTTTTATTTTACCAATTTTTATTTACTTATAAACATAAACATGTTTGTTTTATTTCAAATCTAGAATCAAGAAAGAATATAAATTTAAACATCAAGATGTTTATTAATGAAGGAAAAAATCCAAAAGGGATCCAGAATTCAAATTACAAAAAAAAACTCATATTAAATTCAAATCAGTTCATCATTCTCAAATCCTCCTACTTATACCAAAATATAATGTTGTTTAAAATTTAAAAATCACTAGTTGGTACAATTGTCAACTAATTCAAGATTAAACCACAATAGCTATTAATCACATGTTGATTTTAAACATGTCTTGTCAACAACCGATTACTCTAATAAAACTATTATCAGTTAACCTAACAAATTAATTAATTAACAAACATTTTATTGATTAACTTAATAGACTAGTTAATTATTGTTTAATAATAACTCAATAGGTTCTCAAAATGATAATGCTTGATTGGTTACCAATTGGTTACAACCGATTACTATGTACATAAAGGAAATTTTGGGTTAACATGTATGTCATTTTTATTGCAAGAATGAAACCCAAAAAATGAATTGCATCATATTTTAAATTTAATGGTAATTACCTTAAAAGAATGTGGATCTAGAATATACATTGCTTGTAAAAAATTTCGATGAGGAAATAAACAATCTTATGAAAAATGGTTTAGAGAAACAACTAGCAAAGAAAAGACCTAATGTGTTTGCTACTGAAATCTAAGGGTTTATTTTTTCTTCTTGTTAAAGATCCTCTTAAGGAGGATAATGTGCAACGAAAATAATTTCTATAAGACCTTGGTTTGCTAGTTGTTAAAAATCATTTTCATGTGTATTTTGTGGAAAGTTCCTAGTTTAAATGATTTATTTTACATTTGTGCGCTCAAGTTGTCATCCCATCCAAAAAACCATTTTCCCAAAAAGTTTTGCTTACCTTGGTGGAGAAAATAAAAGAATTGTATGTCTTACCTCAATTAACAAAATGTTTATTAACCATTTCCAATGTTGACCTATATGGATGTCTAAAGGAAATTGTGATATTTTTGCATTGGTTGATAATTTTCTAAATGCATATAGGCAGCCCAAGCAAATGACTTTTGGGTTATTTGAAGCTACTGAAACTATAAGGCAAGCTCTGGCTATAAACTTGAATCATCTTTTGAATTCTTTTGGCCTTAGGAAAAAAATCATTACATTTATTAAAGATGAGGGGGCTTTTTTGAATGCAATGACTTCAACATTAAGGTATGTTGTTCACTATGATATTTTGGGGTTTGGAGGAAAGTTTCAATGGAAGTTGCTTTGGACATGTTTTTTCTAGAGCATGCCAATATGGGATTGTTGAAGCAAAAGTTTGCAAAGACATGATAGTTGTGTCAATTAAAAATGCACAATCTAACATTCGAAAATGCATTATTTGGTTGAAAAGGTTCGATTAGGATGAACAAAGTGGAACGAGGCATGTATGGATGCTAGAATTTGTCCTAGAAATTTAAATACACCATTTAAATACAAGGTTAATTTTTTATGTAAATTATTTCACTTTTGTCTTGTATTTTTTATAATTTGAGGTTCTCTCTTTTGCAATTATTAACATATTTTTTGTTTCTTATAGGTTTCCAAGTAAAGTCATTTTATTTCAAGAGGCTTTGTTATTTCATGAAACCATTGTAATGTGTTACAATTAACAAACTATACTTTGAGTTTCTAGTTAGGTGTCCCACTTCCTTTGCCTAGCATGTTTGCTAGATTATTGTTGATTGTTTAGGACTTGTTGTAATTGCTTGTGTTTTGAATCAGTTAGGTGGTCATTAGTTGCTACCTATGATGTCATGAACTATTCTATAACCTTGAGTATGAGGATGAAGGTAAAAACAAGACTACAACCAAAGTTTGATCCTTCATTCATATTCTGAAACTACAAACAAACCCTAAACATTATATCCTATGCTTTTGAAATGTTACCATTACTTACATCTTGTGGGAAAAAATGAATATGGTGGTGATGTAGATCACAGAGATGATGATTATAGATTAAACATCTTCCAAATGACCACTAGCAACAATGAGCCTGCAAAAGAGATGATGCATAGAAAGTTATTAAACTTTTAGACATTTCATGTAGATGTGAAGAACATTAAGAGCCCTTTGTTATGGTGGGAAAAACATCATTCTACGTTTCCAATTGAGGGGCTTCAAGCTAGGCATATACTTGATATTGTCTACATATTTTTGTCATTTGTTTTTTCCCAAGGTTGCATTTTCCTCAATTCCCAAAATTTATTTTAGCAATTGCCCTCCCTTCATTTAAATTTTTATAACTAAAAAGTCGAAGTGTGTTTGTTAATTTACATCGAGCCAACAAAAATCCCCTCAAAAAAGAAAATGCAAATCTGCCATAAAATAAACAAGTAACACAAAATTGAGGACAGATTTGTCTGAATAAAGTAAATGTTGAAAAAAGGCCACAAACAGGGAGTACGGACTGGAAACCCGCCCTAGGGTTAGGGTTAGAGAGCTCGAGAATTACAACGGTGTTCTTTCTCGTAAAGATCTTCATGCTCTTGTACAATTCTGGTGGCCGCATTTTTGTATTTGTTTGCAAATTCTTTCTTCAACGATTCTAATTTGAAAGAAAACACAACTTGTGATGCAAACCTGTCGATTTGTCTGCAATTTTCACTGGTGGAGTTCTGTTGAGGAAGCTTTGTGATTCTTTTGTCTGGTGCGCTTTTTCCTGCTTTCTTTCTCTGTTTTTCAAAAGAAGAATGTTTTTTGCTGGATATAGGATCTGAACAGAACATTTTTTTTGTGTTTTGCCTCATCTTCGTTTGGCGCAGTCTTAAACAGAGCTTTGGCGGAGGGAAAGAAAGCTGGCGTTGCGGAAATGGGGAAGAAGAGAAAAGTAGATGCCCCTGTGGCTGTGGTCAAGAAGAAGGTGGAACGAGGACGCACGGCTGGCTCTAAGCATAAGCCCAGCCGTATTTGTCATGGAAAAACTGATAATGTGTTTGAGACGCTGTGGACACGCCGTAAATTTGATGTGCTGGGGAAGAAGCAGAAAGGCGAGAGCAGGCGTGTTGGATTGTCACGCTCCACTGCTGTGGACAAGGTATGCTTCAGTCGAAATTTGATCTTCCTCCCAAAAAAATCACAAGCCTGCACTAATTCCAAGAAGAACGTGTAGTCCCAATGACCACAAGGTCCCTTTCCTCCAAATTGGAACATAATATTCCTTGGAGAACTACATTTTCTCCTTTGTTGTTGTTTCTGCGGTGTTCTCCACTTGTGTGCTGTTTGCAGACAGATGTGTTGAATGTGAACAAACCCCTTCTGACTTGCAAGTTATGAAGGGAAGACTTCCATTTGCAAAGGTTAAGTAAGGTATAACTGCTGCAACTCTTTGGCATCTGAGGTCAGAATGCCATCCAGTATATGTTTAACACAGTTGATTGGCAATTACAGAGAAAGAAAACACTGTTGCAAGAGTACAAGCAGCGGGGCAAGGTGAATGCTTTTCTAGACCATCGATTTGGGGAGCAGGATGAGAATCTGGCTGAGGAAGACAAGGCTATCCTTCGTTTTGAAAAGGAGCGAATGGTATGTGCGTTTGCAGTCTCACTGTATTGGACATGCATATTTTTCCCATATAGGATTACACTGCTTCAAGAGATTGCTGTGGAGATAGAGAGCACATCAATGCTTTCTGATTGTTGTTAAATTCTTTAAACTCTGGCCTGATTTGCTTATTAAACACTCATTGCCATTGAGTGCACAGGCTCAATTGAACAGGAAAAGCAAGTTTGCTCTTCAAGATGATGATAATAACAATGAGGCTATGGAGGTGCTCACTCATGGAGGGTCTGCTCTTTCAACCCTTGATGATTTTCGAGAGGATGTGTCAATGGAAGATGAGGGTGATGATTCTGGATGTATGAAGTCTACCACCCTTATGTAGACTATTGGCTCTACTTGGCAGTTTGCCACTCAGCTCCTATCTTGAACTTTGCTTTGTCAGGTCCCGCATCTTATATTATATTTTTGGCTTTCTCACTTCTACATGTGAGAAGGAGAAGGGAACATGTTCATAAACAGTGTAAACTAAGTTTACCATTCTATGCGTTTGGAAAGCAGTGAATGATGACCTCATGAGGGAACTGCACTTTGGTGGTGGGCTCAATTCAAAAGATGAGACAAATGCAGGTGCTGAAGGACAAGGCAAGGTGGGTTTCTTGTTTCAAGATGTGTAGTAGTAGTAGTTCATCAGCTTGTTGCAGATTGAATAAGGATATACTGTTGACTTGCTTGATTAGGTAGGTCTCTTGACTGCTAGCAACATAAACAACCAAGTCTTCTTGTTGCTTCTGTTGAATGTGGCAGAAGTTACAAGATATAGATTTGGTATAAAAAAATTCCTGATATTCTGGGCAGATTATTATATTGTTATCTACACCCACTTTTGGGAGTTGATGAAGTCAGTGAGAAGTCATGTTTGGCTTGGTACTGAATGTAGGTTTTATTCTTCCATGCAGCAACGGACCAAGAAAGAAATCATGGAGGAGGTTATTTCTAAGAGCAAGTTCTATAAGGCAAGTGCTCTGAGTCAAGAGGGGATCATGGCTTGCTGTTGTCTCATGTTTGTGTCTGTTGTGAAGCACCTCATGTGATTGTTTACCTCTGATGTGCTGCTGACTCCAAAGAGGTCAGTAGGAGATAACAAAACAACTCCTATTTTTTCCAAGTTTCTGGCTGTGGCCATGAGGCAATAGAGCCAAAGAGATATGTGCTGACTAGATGCTCTCATATTGGTGGAATGCAGGCACAAAAGGCAAAGGAAAAAGAGGAAGATCATGATCTGATGGAGAATCTAGACAGTGAATTTTCATTGCTTGCCCAGTCAAATGCATTGCAGTTCTTTTTGCACCCTGATAAGATTAATGCTCTTAAATCTCTGTTGATAAAGGGTTCCACACCAGGAGGAGGAATTGAAGGTAGTTTCCTCAAGGCTGGTGACAAGTCAAATGAGGATAAGGTGAAAATTTGATCCCATTTCAGAAGGTTTCAGTTGGGGATTAATGATCCAAAGCTGCTGCAGGACCCAGTGTATGCAAAACTTCAGACAAAAGCATGTGTGTCTAAAACAACAATTCATTTTATTTCATGGGTACGTTGAAAAGTCAAGTTCAGTTTTTTTAAACCTTGAGATAGTGATTGTTGTGTTTGATTGGTACCAGGTGAAGCCCGATGACTATGACAAGCTGATGAAGGAGATGGTGTTTGAACTGAGAGGGCATGCATCAGACAGGTCAAAATCAGTCGAGGAATTAGATAAAGAGGAGCGAACCCGCTTGGAGGATCTTGAGGTATGTCCTAGGGGTGAATTCTTGCAGAATAGCATTGTCTCACCTGCATTATTAGGCAGAGAGCACAAAGCACTTTTATACATAAGTTGGCAAAGGATGAGCCACAATTTTTGTTTATGTACAAGAATGCTAAGCAGGTTGGAGATGCTGAAGATGTAGAAATTGGGATTACTGTTTGATGTGTGTGATTGGCTCCACTGATTTTCTTTTCAGAAAAACCGGAAGCAGCGTATGCATGGTGATTCAGATAATGATGAGGAAGCAAGTGAAGAAGACTATGATGAAGGCAAAATACTGTGTCAAAAAAAGAAAAGGAGTGATATCTCTGGCGATTATTTGGAAGAGAACTTTGTGATGGAGGATGAGTATCAAGAAAAGGGATGGGTGGATGAAGTGCTAGCATGGAGAGGAGATGAAGACAATGAGGAAGTTTCTGACAATGAATCTGAGGATTATGAAGATGGAGGAGAGATCTTAGGTGATGCCAATTATGAAGATAGTCAGGATGACAATGCTGATACTGATGATGGTTGGGAGCAAAGTGATGAAGTTGTTGAATTGAATGGCATAATGTCAAAAAACATTTCAGAAAAAACAGGGCGAGGAACAGCTAAAGACCCAACAAAGTTGTCTATGGAAAGTGAAGGATTGAAGAAAGATCGAAAAGTTCTGAAGAGAGAATCTGAAGCAACATTCAAGGAAGGACAACAACTGGATGATCTCCCCTTTGTGATTGAGGCCCCACAGACATTGCCTGAGTTCCAGAAGTTGGTGGATCACAGATCTGTAGAGGACCTTGCAACTGCAATTCAAAGAATCCAAAAGTGCAATGCAATCAGTTTGGCAGCAGATAACCGAAGAAAGATGCAGGTATCAGTTTCTTCTTCCTTTCTGAACTGCTTAGGCTCTTGTTGTAAAATTCACATTCTGCACCTGAACAATTCAGTTTGTTTATGTGTGAATTGATGACTCCATTGAACTTGAATTACAACCTGACTCAACAATGGATATTGCAATAGCTATGAAGTTAGCAGAAACAATTTCAACAGTTTCAGGTGCATGTAAATCAATATAATTTGGTAGAAGAAGATTTTTACAGAGGAAATGGAGCAGTCATTAGGACTTGTTGATGTGTGCTTGGGTATTGTTGCAATGAAGCTTACAATGCATGCTAGTAACTGCTTTTCTTAAGTTTCATCAGGTCTTCTACAATGTGTTGCTTCAGTATTTTGCAAGTGTGGCGGGTGAAAAGTCACTGTCAACTCAGAGACTGAATGTGATGGTGAACCCTCTGATAGAGCTAAGTGGAGAAACACCTTATTTTGCTGCACTGTGTGCACGTGAACGTATTGTCCAAATGCAGCATCAACTCTCTGAAAAGCTAAGGAGCACAGGTCAGGTGCAGCATGTTTTGGAATTTTGTGATTTTAGATAGAGATAGGTGAATAGGTAGGTGGGTGGGATTGTACATCTCTCTTTTTTCCTCAAGTTGCTGTAGTAACCTACACTGTACCCTATCAAAATTCAGTACAGCAATGTCCCTTCACGTGTGCCCCATCCAAGGTCCCCAATGGAGTTGCTGACTTGCTGTGTTTCTGGTCTTGTGCAGAGGGTATTATTTGCTGGCCGTCAACAAGGACACTGCTATTATTAAGACTATGGTCTCTGATATTTCCTCCCTCTGATTTTCGACATGCAGTCATGACACCTGCCATGCTTCTTATGTCAGAGTACCTACTCCGATGCCCTGTTACATCAGCACGTGATGTTGCCATTGGTTCATTTATCTGCTCTTTGTTGCTTTCGGTAATGGTTCTCTCTGTTACTTCAGGTTTTTTTGGACAAAAGTACTCTTTGAACTGGGCCACTAATATTTTTGTTTTACCCTTCTCTGTCAATGATATTATGTTCTTGGACAATGTTTTGGCCCTTGATAATGTCTTGTTTGTAGATGATTCCTTTAGTAATCCTTGTGCCTATTCTGTGTGCTTTCTCTTGGCAAGGGTTAATCACATGTAATCTGCTCGTCTGTAGGTCATGAGGCCAGCATGCAGATTTTGTCCAGAAGCTCTCAACTTTCTTCATGCTCTTCTATTGTCAACTGTACCAAATGCAAACCATTCTGAGGGTGCACAGGACCTGACCAAGGTAAGATCACTAAGTCCTGTGCTTTAGATCATGATCATGTGTTGATGGTCCCTGAACAGGTGTGGGACTGGCACTTTTGTTCATACCAGTGTGTGTTTTTTGTTTCTTCTTTCTTTCCTTGTTTGGTTCTTTCTATGGCTTCCTGAGGAAGTGTTAACCTTCCTGTTTTATCTCCATCATGTGAATGCAGGTTTCTCTGTTCTTATTAAAGATATTTAGATCATGATCATGTTTGAAGCCCCTTATTTAGAGGATTCAACTCGAATCCTCTACTTTGATATGCAGGAAAGTCTGTTTTCAAGTGTCCTAAGTGTGAGCCATGGGAGGTTGTCAGTACTAGGCTGCAATTGTCCAAATTATTCTGATGTGTGTTATTTATGATTTGTGTCATGCAGCAATGTCCTGTGGATCTGTTCAACTTTGTGGTGTCAAGCCCATGGCTGCGGCTTTCTACTCGAGGTTCACCAGAAGTAGAGCTACAGCCTCTAGATATTTTGGCCTTGCTTGTGGCAGATGATTCTTCACCTATTTTTGAATCTGATTCTTTCAGGTCACTTTCTGGGTTCCATGTCTCTTTCCTGCTGTCTGCGCAGGGTTTTATTGGCAGGTGTTTAAACCCTCCTTATGAGGGGACGTATCTTGTATGTCTGCATTTTACTTTCTTCTCCTAACAAAGGCAGAACTATATAGTCATTAGCTTGTGCATTGTTGGGCAATGGCTTCTTTCAATTGATAACTCAAAATGACTCCAAAAGGTTGTATTCCCCATAAGTTTTAGGTCAACACAGGTTCTAAACTAAAGATCTGTGGTAAAAAGATTTCTTGTACTGAAATCATAGGTTTGTCTGTATCTTTCTATGTTGGAAGTAGTATTGTAATGTTGGTCTTTATTATTATTGCTGTTTGCAGAGTTGGGATACTTGGCAGTGTGTTGCAGACCCTGAATGGCTTTGCTGGAATTTACAAGGACCTTATGTCGTTTCCTGAAGTCTTCTCACCTTTTCTATCTGTACTTGAGACAATTTCGAAGGAGAATGCATTACCAGAAGCCTTGCAATCACTGATCACACATGTAGCTGGGTCTATTACTCAACAGATGATACAGCATGAGCACTTACGGCAACCTCTTCACATGAGAGTGAGCAAGCCAGTGCCTATCAAGCAGTTCAACCCCAGATTTGAAGCAAAGTAAGCTTTTACACTTCCTGTTCATCCCACTATTATCAGGAATTTTGTTTTCTTATTGTTATTTGTCCAAGATGTTCTTCTGTACCATATGCCACTTGCTCAGGACAATTCATTGACTCAAAGACATCTTCAGCATTCTTTTGAGTCAATCCCTATTTATCATGTGACTGCATAGTAATAGGAGAGATATATGCTAACTTTAAATCACATATTTTTGCAGTTATGTACAAGGAAGGGACTATGATCCGGACTGTGAAAGGGCTGAGAAAAAGAAACTGGTGTGGCAGCTGAAGCATGAGGTAAAAGGTGCAGTGCGGGAACTCCGCAAAGACAACCACTTCTTGGCGAAAGAAAAGGCAAAAGAGAGATCATTGGCAGAAGAGGAGCATGATAAGAAGTATTGTGAAGCTATCACTTTCTTGCAAGGTCAGGAATCAGCATTCAAATCTGGACAGCTTGGCAAAGGTAGGAAGAAGAGGAAACAATGATGAATTTCTGTCCAGAATTGTAGTTATTGTAGTTAAGAGGGACAGTCTATTTCCACAACATCCAATCACTACACCCTACTGGATGAAGAACTCTATGCCTCAATGATCAAATCCACTCTTTTGTTGAAGGGTTTAGGGTTTGGGGGCACCACCCCATGAGTGGGAAATCTCTGAAGTTGCCCCTCCTTTTGGATTCCTTGTGATTTATTTTTTTCGGGTAAAGAAATTGCCCAAAAGAAGCCAGGTCACAAGCTTAGTGGGCACATAAATCCAATGATATTGAAAACTGCAATGGGCTTTGCAAGAACTTAGATTCTTGTATAGGGCATGCTCTCTCACCACCAATCTACTGTTTAGAACAAAGTTGCATTTCAAAGATGTATCCTCTTGTTGGGTTTCATGTATGTTGCCCGGCACGTATGTTTTGTTTTAATGTGAAGACTTCCAATTTTCTATTGGTCATGCCTGGAGGATTATGTGGCTAGAATACACATTTAATTTCAAGAAAATTCACAAATCTTGAACAATGGAAAAATTGTTTGGATTTGGTGAGTTCTTGGATAGCTGAGGGACATGATACTGAGTGTTAACCAACATCAAGTGCAATTTGATCTTTGATTGAGTAGCTTGATGTTGTTGGGAATTATTTTGACACTTTTTGTCTGAACTTTTTGAAAATATTATAATTATTAAGGAAAACTTTTGATTTGGCAATGAGAACACACTATGTTATAGCTCTCATTGTCATTATTTCAATGATGTAAAATTCAAGTGAAGTCAGACATGTTCTGACCTCTCAGATTGTATTTTGAAAAGTCTCAAGTTGAACCTTGGAAGTGCAACTTGGGACTTTTGGGAGTCCCTTCCCTAGACTTCCATGCTTTCCAATTTTGGATTATTTGATTTATTCCATGCCTTGGGATTGCTTTTCACCCCATCTATTGTTTCCCTCCCATCTCCATGGGTCTTACCAGAACCTTGCTCACTAGCATAAGGCCAAGGTTAGGACACAACATCGAAGCTGTGCATGAATAGGGTAGGCTCCTGAAGTAGGGTTTACGTTGAGGAATTAGGACTTAGAGGTAGAAACAATGGGCGTCACTTTGTTTTGCTTTTGTTTGCACTTGTGATGAGTAATTGGAGGGGTTGAAGTTGGTGAAGCTAACATAAAAGGCTCTGGCACCTTTGTGCAGAGTGTTTTGTTTGTTTTTAGTGGTGGAGGTGCTAAAGTTCAGGAGAGGAGATTTTTGGGTAAGCTTCTAGAGCAAACTACACTGAGTGTAAGCATGGATAGACCACCTTTTGCAGAAGGGAAGAAGTGTTGAAGTTGTAGGTTTTTCCATTTTTGTGTTGATTTACTATCAGCTCCTTAGATTAATGGGAGGATGTTGTGGAACTCTTAAGAACCAATTGTTTTGGTTTTCATTGTGCTAATGGGGTCAAATTTGTCTTCTACTAATGATAAACTGCATGATAGTAACAATATGAAAATTTGAGTTCCTTGGTCTTCATAGCGAGCAAGGTGCATCATATATTTCCTTCCTTTTCCACTATGGATTCTTGATGTCAAGACTCATATGTAGTCCAAGTGGTTCACTTATCATATATTTAGGGCTTCAGGCATGGGAATTGTTTTCCAAAAGTTGAAGGTTGCTTGATAAAAAGATGTGATTTTACAAATCACCAACTGCAATATCTCTGACACAGGTATATATCATGACCCTTGTGGTGATCTAACAAAAAAATTGAAAATTAACTGTATGGAGTTAGTAGCATTGATGCTATGAAGCCCAAAATGACACAGGAGGAATTTAGTGTGAGAACTACATCTTTTTGCAAAGGTTGGCATGATGAGTTGGAAGTATGTTGTTAAACTGGAGAGGGAAAGCTGCATTGATGGAAAGAAGTTGTGTAGAGAGAGCTTTTGGCTATGGATACCTTGCTGCATTGTGTTTTTGTACTTTGCAGGTTAATGTTGCTGTTTTTTGGTGGATTTTGGATGCAAGGAAATAAGTGCAACTCAATGTGCTGTCCTGTAAGCCTGCAAAGTTTGTGTGGTGTGGATCATGGGTGGTTGAGAATAAGATGATGGATTTTTTGTTTTGTTTGAACACTCTGTATTAGAAGTAGCTTGGTTCTTTTCTTCTGCTGCACAAGGATGAGCTTTTGTCAGTGTAGATGGTGTGTAGTCATAGCTGTGTAATGCTCCTTAAATAAAAGAAAGAGAAGGGGATGTTATAATTCCTAGGTTCCAAAGCCATCCAAGTCTTGCATCTTGACAGAAAATTAAAAAGAATGTGTATGCTACAGAAAAAAGAAAAAACAGAATAGTGTAGTTGCTGAGGGTAGTCTAGAATTGCTTTACAGTGGAAGAAGTTATGTTTAGTGAGAGGAAGCTATGTTTAGCAAGAGAAACAGAGAGTGATTGTGGAAGTAGATTGCATTGATCAATCATTAGGGAAGTAGACTCTCATGGGGAGATTGTGCAAACAAAGTAATTTGGGTTTATGGGAGGAGCAAAATATTGCCATCAGGAGAAGAAGTTTGTCTGAAATTGATTTTTGGGACCTCAAGAGACTAGCGAGGATGTTACAATTGTGTTAGTGTGAGATGTGTCAGTTATGTTTAGAGAAAGACATGGAGTGCGGTTTGAGCAATTGAACATGGTGAGAGAAATTTATAGGCCAAGAGTGCAAGGTGGATTGATGAAGCTTAGACAGTGGGGTATCATGAGAATGTGATCCCTCTTGATTCTGAATTATAGAGCAAAGAAATACAGTAAACCCCCTTTATAATCATGCCCTTAGTGACCACTTTTTTAATAACATTAACAAATTGTGATTCAAACAGGTATAGTCACATTCCATACAAACCCTTACAAGATTATGACTATAGGCAAAAAAAACCTTACAAAATAGCCCATTTATGCTACAATAAAAGTGCCAATTGTTTATATTTCCTAGGTGGGTTATTCTAAGCTCTACTATGCATTATTAAACTTGAAGGTTGTGATTTTTACATGTTTTAATGTGACAATTTACATTGAGTTTGAGCTCCTTGTGTCTCTTGTCAACTAGATTTTTTAATTAAGATTTGATGCTTTCTTGGCAAGCTCGTTGGTTGCTTGTTTGTTGGTAGGCACAAATTGTATTCATAATTGTGCTTTACTTATTGACAAAACAATACAAATTATACTTTCAAAAGTACTTACAACATACACAATCTGTGGTTTTTTTCATCATAATTTCTCTATAGGTTGTATTCACACATTTTTTTCATTACAGTTATTGTTTGCTTATTTCTCATATTCTCCTTAATAATCAAATTTTGTGATCAAGGCTTCATGATTCATTTAAAAGACACAATAGTTTCAAAGTAGTGTTTTTTCCCCTCCAAAAGTAATTTGAAAATAAAACGAATGAAATGTTTGAATCCTATCCAACTAATTAGCCATCTTCATCTGGCCTTGTTGAATCTCTACCATTCACCTAGTAACATTACCTTCCCTCCACTTTGGATTTCATCTTTTCGAAATACTTGTTATAGTAAAAAATATGTTTTTCAATTCATTGTGTCAATCATCTATGGCTTGATCTACTCATCTTGAGTTGTTGATATTATTGTTTGCACCTCAATCTATGTTCTTATGGTATCTTCAATTGTTACACTCATTTTAAGAACTGAAACCTCAGGCGATGGTTCTATTGTACCTTTTTGTATTTCCCCATATACATGCTCCACCACTTGTTTTATGCTTCCAATTGGCTCCTTATGTTCACCAGTGTGATTAGTTGTCAACTCTACTCCTTGTATAGGAATTTTTTGTACATCTTCCTCAACGTCCTCATTTTGAGAATCATGTTTTCCTCCTCTAAGATCCTATGGTCCCTCTTATTGTTGTTCATGTGTTGCTCCATTGCACTTAACTTCCTTTGCTTCATGTACTGGACTAGATAACTTTAAACTATTTGAATTCTTATACATAAAATTTTGGAAAGGCCTTTTTAAAAGCAGAAAAATGCCTTCTATACTTAAATTCATCCTTCTTGTGTGCAACCAAATTCTTATGCATTTCTTCCTTGAATTGCACTTTTGCCAATTTCCACCACTCATCAAGTTATTAGGATTAGAGGAGAGATTATGTGGTATCAGAGCAATCACAAGCACATAGAACACACAAGTATGTGAACAATGCTTGGAGTGAGATATTCAACTCCCCTCCAACCTTGCTTTTTATTCCCTTCCATGTACCACAACA
>Ga0209208_10004337_pt1 | contig 20160 bp, 18 predicted proteins | sample S1TSphfallax_3_FD_187694 | JGI IMG/M metagenome (GOLD analysis project Ga0209208, IMG submission 187694) | Host-associated microbial communities from peat moss isolated from Minnesota, USA - S1T2_Fd - Sphagnum fallax MG (SPAdes) (version 2) | ecosystem: Host-associated > Plants > Peat moss >...
TTTTTTTTTTTTTTTTTTTTCAATTTTCAATTTGCAACCCTAATCTCAGTTTTCAATCCATGTTTTCAGCTTCAAGTTTTGAATTTCTTTTCTTCAAAGCTTACCTTTGCAATGGATCCCATTATTGTGAGAAAGGTTATACTAATTTGGATGTTATTTCTACAGCATTGGGCAATTGTGCATTCTTCAAATCATGGTCATGTAATTTTCATCTTAACAATGATCCTTTGATAGGGTCACCTTTCCTACCATTTTTATGTGCAATTTTGAGTAGGAAAAAATATTCATCTTGTTTATGATGGAAATAGCCCATGCAATATTTTCAATGGTATTTTGTGGAAAGTGTTGTATGGCATACAATCCTTGAAATGAGACACATGAAGTTCATAGGTTATTATAGAATGAGTTTGAAACTTTTAATAATTTAATCCAAGAATTAACATTTTTTTCTTGATCCCATTATGCGAACCTTGTTTAACAAGTAGAAATAAGAAAAATTGTAGCCATTGTGATTTATAGGTTGGTTCACAAAACTAGTGCCACACACATGGCCGATCAATTCAATGTGGGAGCATCAACCATAAGGAAGTACATGGACATAGTGTGTGATACATAATATGTGATACAAACAAATTGTTTAACAAGTATATCAGTATTCCATCTAATAATTGTTTACAAAAAATTATAAATCATTTCCATGATCTTATAAGTTTGTTTAATATTTGTAGGGCCATACATGGTGTTCATATACCATTAGCATCCCTCCCTAACAAAAGAGTGACAATTGTGGCAAATGATTTTTTTAATAAATAATTTTTTTATAACATTGTGATGTAAACAATTTGCAGATCAACTTTGTGAATAGAATTCCAAGCCACAACAAAAGGTTCAAGCCTTTATATAAGCTACATGAAACAAACACCACAACTATCCTATTTCCCATGGTCAAGCTCAAAGTGTTGAAAGTTATCATCTTCAAAAATCTTTAGGCTTTGGAACCTAAGCAAACAATGCTACCATCTGCAATTGACCTTGCACTATCAATTCTCTACTCATCTATTCATTCTGAAGCATTTGTGTTGCAATCATTTCAATCATCTCCATCTTCATGTTTTTAATATTTTTGACACCTTTTGAAAAGTCTTCAATGGCATCATCAATTGCAGAGGAATCTACATCCTTTCTTTTTTTTTAATTCAATTTTTTTGTTGGTTTTACCTTGCAAACCATGCAATTTACAAGCCTTAGTTCTTGGAATGTTTGAACCTACAAATGGAGGATGAACTTCCTCTTCATTTCCATGACCAAAAACATGAGTTTGATGTGGTGGACTCTCTTAAATGTCATGTGTCACATCATCATCACTCACCTTGAAAATGCCATTAATCTTGGTTGTGCCTCCAAACATTTAATCAAATCCTTCAAACCATGGCCAATCAAAAGGGGATGCACCAATTTTCTTCTTTTCGGTCTCATTCTTATCCTTTATCTTGCTCCACTTGTCACACAATTGCTTCCAACTCCAATGCACACGTGAAAAATGTGCATTCAACTGCTATATCAAATCCTTCCAATTTGCTTCCTTGAAAGGCTTTTGATTACACTCCCAAATTTTCTTTTCGCAAATATCCAGAAAAAATTGGAATTGTGCATTTGTCAACAACCTGCCCTACATTCTCTTGAAAATTTGGATGTGCTGGAACAGTACTAATTGGTATGGAAAAGGAAAAACCTCCTTGCATGTCAAAAAACAAAGTCAAAAACAAATTTGGTGAGAATGTTGGGGTGTTCATGGAAGTTGACCTCTATAATGCAAACCACCTCCATTTATAGTGTCGAGAATGTGCCTACAATGCTGAGAACCCTACCATGAGTAGAATGACAAAGAACAAATCTAGACATAGAGCCATAGAACCAAAGAACTTTGGAACATTTCCTTCTTGCATTGTGACAATGGATTTTTATTGTGAGGAAAGGTATTTTTTCATGTGCATGCATGGTCATAACTCGCTGATTTACTTCGTGAAGTGAAAGAACAAAACAAAGCAAACCTGCAATTCGCTTCCACGTGATTGCTGTGTTGACAATGCTGATCGAGGTGATTGGAGGTGCATTTGCTGGCTGAAGCGCATTGTTTGCCCTCATGTGCCTAGGTCTTATGTGTGTATACAATTCTGCCCATGTCATTAGCCCACGCCAAAAATGGTAAGTGGAAGTAGACATAGAGTTTCTTTAGTTAACATTGAACGGAGCCAACCTGCACCCAAGGGGCCAATTTGTATTCCAAATGTGTTCCCAATAACACCTCGGTTTATCTCATATCCTTTGCCTTCAGTTCAACTTTGATAACCTATATGAGCATGTCCAAAGCTTGATTACATTTTTCTAGGATGGGTGTGATGGGTGAATCAAAGATGCTCATCATGAAAGAGAAAAATTAGAACTTTGGGAGTCCTCACAACTGGTTAGTATGAATCACATTATGTTATGTACCATTAGGCATGAGTACATATTCATCTTTCTATTAATTAGATGGGAAGTGCCTCCCACCTTCCAAGTTCAATTTTTTATGTGTGTGTGTGTGTATGAAGTGCCTCCCAAGTTACATTTTGTGTGTGTGCATGTGTAGTCATTCTTTACTGACCCATCTCACCAAAAAAAATTTAAAAACTGGAACTTTGGAGGCTCCCCAAAATAGAAGTTTTTATTCAAAGGTAGAGTGCCTGCCCTTTGGTCCACCTATATATACTTTGAGCAAAGTATATGCATTAAAAGAGTGGAGCTATTGGGAACACATCAAAAACTTGGGGAACCCTTTGAGAATTTAATGAGAACACATTGTGAACAGTTTAAAAAACCAAACCACCCCCCACCCCCCACTCCCTCCCCCTTCAAAAAGAAAAAACCCTGGGTGTCTTGGGTGCATGTGTTGCATTGCCTCATTGGTTGAGCATAATTTCCATTTGTACATTTTGGTTTGTCACCATTTTCAACATGGCTAATGGCAGGGACATGTAGGGGGGGGGGGATTATTTCATCTTATTCATCTTTCAAATACTCAGATAGGGGTTCCTAGTGAGTTCAAAAATAATAATTTGGGGTGCAATGAGCCATTTCGATTGGCCCATCATTAAAATTAAAAAAATTACTAAAACTTTGGAAGCTCCCCAAAATAGAAGTCTATACTCTCAAGATACTACAACCTCTAGAGTGCCTCGCCTTCAGGTGTTTACATCGGTAAGAAAATAGGTTCTATCATGTAACTAGATGGTTTTTAGCTTTAACATAGGCAAGGGCTGTTTTTATTACCTACCTACTAACAACCTACTTGCAGATTGCTAGAAGGTAGGCAGTGAAAAAATGCAACCATGCTAAGAGCATCTCCAGCGGCGCTCAGTATGTGACTCTGCAAAAATATTTTTCCCATCCAAGTTTAGTTATGTACTCTTCTTTTGCAACCTCACGAATAAAACTGAAACTGGGAAAGCAATTAGGTTGGAGACTACTAATAGCAAACCACCTGGACCAATTATTATGATGGGTCAATCAGAAACACTGAGCACCAGTTAGATCATATTTATTACACTCTTTTCTGCAGGTGCACAGCTGTGCTGCGCCTTTTACCAGCCACAGCAACCAGCACAATTATGCTGAGCCAAAACCATTTTCGTGGCCCAACCTGGCATTTGTTAGATTTAATGTGCAGAATCACATACTGAGCACCCCTGGAGATGCTCTAACCACCATGGTTCACTAGCGTACAAAACCGAACAGAAAACTATATATCCTCATTGCTTACCATCTATCCTTCGTAGAGGGCTGGTGGGTTTGGAAACAATCTTGTTGTCACTCCCTTTGAGTTCCTACTTTGTACCAGTGTTGGGTGGGTACTAACCCACGATTCAGAACTGGGCCAGGGTTCAACCTGGTTGTTTCAGAAACACCCAGTGGGTATAATTCAAGTGATGACCCTGTTGATACCCTACACCCATCGGGTACCAAACAATAGAGACTTGACTCACAAAGAACCGATGTCCTTTAAATGTTGAGACTCAGGTAGGTTGTATTGCTAACCCTCAGGTCCGGTTCTTCCGTAGGGTTTAGATACTAGGTAAGGGTTGATGGTTAAAGTTTAAGGCAACTGAGGTTTAGGTTTAAGGCACCACAACTACCTCATGGGGATTTTAGACTTAAGCTCCATAAAAGGGCTTGCCGAATAAAAGGGCCAATGTTTTTTTTGGTTTGTTATTTTGCTCTTTGTTTGTTCTAGCCTTTGTTCATGGTTTTGGAAGTATTTGTCCCTCTCATTTGTTGCTCGTGTGCTTTTCATGGTGTCAAGCTCATGGATCACATGCCATTGTGTTGTCGATGGGCACTTTGTGAATTAAGTGAAGGCCTCATAATAAATATTCTTTGACTTTTACCATTTTATTGTGTAAATGATGGTTCAAAAGTTCATGTCAAGGTTCCAAAATTTATGCACTATGTTGTGTGTTATAATGTTTTAGTCAATTCTACAATTTTGAACCAATGAACAAGGTTGAAAAATAGATTTGATTTCATATTTCAAGAGTAATGGTATAATTGCATTGAAAAGACATGTGGATGTAAACCATGGATAAATTGCAAGAAAAATTGATGAAATGAACAACAACATGAAAACTCCAATAAAAGGCAACATGCAAAGAAAAGTCATGTAGTAAGCCCAAATGCCATCTTTAAATTTTTTAGATCCATCGATCCTTTCAAAGAAGAAAATGTGTAGCATAAAGAGTTTCTAGAAAACTTGGGTCCTTTTGTTGTCAAAAATCATTTGTTATTCAATTTGTTACAAACATTTGGTTAAAGTGTTTAATATTAAGGTTACATAATCTTGTTATTTTCCGTTCTAAAAAAAACTCTTGTCAATAAGTATTAGTGAACTTGTTTGAGAAAACCGAACAAATTTATGGCTTGGTAGTTTTCATAGATTATGTGTGTACCATTGCAAGCCTTGATATTTGGATGTCCAATACGGCACATGACGTTTTTACATTGGTTGTAATTTTTTTGGGAAAAAATTGGGTGCCAAAACATACAATAATTAATAGTTTGAAGCATCTAAAACTTTAGGCCAAGGTTTGACAATAAATTTGCAAGATCTTTTAGCATAATATGGTATGACAAAAAAAACATTGCTTATGTGAAGGATGAAGAATATAATATGAATACAATGATAACTACATTCAAGTCTATAGTCAATTGTGACACTTTCAACATGAAGAAAGTTTTTAAGACACATGTTTTAGACATGCATTTTGTTAGGCTCACCAATATGCAACCACATAAAAGAAAAAATATATAGGCTTTAAGTAAATTTCCATCAAATATTCCCAATTAAATTTGCATAAATGTATAACATGGCTTTAAAAGTTGGGGAAAATGTGAGAAGAGTGACATGAAAGCTTGCATTGTTCCAAACTTCCACCCTCAAAAATTGAATGCACAATTGAAAATAAGGTAAAACTCTCAACTATAGTATTTTTGTTTTTTTGTTTTATAATCATTTATTGTATAATTCAAGCTTTTAATTACAAGATTTAGTTTTACAAGTTCGTAAGTAACACAGTAATGTTATAGGAGGCTTTTCAAAAAGCCATTGATGTTTTATTACAACAAGCAAACTAATGTTAAGGTTATTAATCGTGTTTACCCTTTGCCCTTCGCATGGCATATATCACAAATTATTATTGATTATTTGTCTCCTATCATCATTGCTTGAGTTTTAAACCAATTGAAGGCTATTAGTTGTTGAGTGATGCCTTGCATCTAATCATAACCATGAGCCTTAAACTAAAGGAATAAATTAGTAATCTTCCTTCTCTTCCTATTTTGGATAACTTGATAGAAAATGTAAGGTTGGATATTGAGTTAAAAAGCATTGTAATGAACATAAAAAGGAAGTATGTGAGGTCATTGATTTTTTTCTTTTCTTATTGAAAAAATATGATGAGAAGAAACTTCACAATATGTTATCACTAATGTTATACTACATATACAAAGCATGAAATTATTATCTTGTTTTATTGTTTGTGAATAAGGGGTGGCCATAACTAAAGGAATATGATAGGAGATTCTTGTTCACTATGTTTTACCACCATTCGCATCTATTATCAAAGGGTGATATTTCTTTTCCTAGGGAAAAAAAAAGATTGTAGTTTGGATACTTTTGAGACGGCGATGAACATCATGAACCTATGAAAGAGCTTGTCAATCAATATTTGTTGATATTTCCAAAATATCAAATGGATGCAAAAAAATCAAGTGCCCTTTGGAATGGTGGAGGAAACATGAAGCCATGGTCCCAACTATTGACTATTGGCTCAACAAATATTAAGGATTGTTGGTTTTCAAATTGAAATTGAAAAAGTGTTAGCATATTAACTAAATTAAAGAGATATTGGTTGTAATAAAATAAATTTGAAAAGTTAATCTTTGTGAGTAGGAATTGACCAATTGATGTTAAGGTTAATTGTAAGACCCCTTCAAATTTGGTAGAATTGGTATGACATATGATTAAAAAAGGAATTAAAGGAGTGGAAGACTCTAGGAATTTGATGAAAGCTTTGCTTTTCATGGCAATTTCACATTGACAAGCAAATTTCAATAGTTTTTTTTAATTTGTTAGGCAATTTTTTAAAATGTTTCTCACATGAAAATATACAAATGAAATTATGTCATCCATGAATGAGGTGAACAAACTATGATTTACAAGAAAAAACTACAAGAATTGAATTCAAACATGTACAATTACAATTAAATTAAAAATATAAATATTGTTATATTTTATTAACTAAAATCTCAACCTAAAAAACATGAACGAATTGCACAACATAATGTGTACAAAAATGCAAATAGTGGAATCAAATGATACAAATATGAAAACATAGTGTGAGCATTAAATTGTCCAATTCTTATGCACATTTTCTATCATTGAGGGACACAACCAAGATTTCAAGAAAGGAATAATGCACACACCATATGAACCTTCATAACCATTAAAGGTCAAGTAAACTTAAGGTAGCAAGTTTAGTATCATCCCAACATTAATTTCAACCCAACAATTTATTTACGGGAGTTCATTTTTTCCTCATGTATTTTGTAAATTTGAAGAAGAGTGCCCCTCCTAAGTGAAGAGTTGTATTTTAAAAAAAGGTGTTCAAGTGTAAAAGAATGTGTTAGGCAACATGCAAGTGTGAAGTGGGTTAATCAACTTGCATAACATAAATAAAGCCTGGAGGCATATGTCACCCAAGGGTTTCAAAAATTCTATATGCTAGACTTATTGGGAGTCACATGATAGAGGGAGAGAAAGGGTGACAAAGACCTTGGCCCTTGGGTGGCAGCATCTGTAAGCTGGATTGAGATTTTCATTTAGGTCAAGACCCTCAACTTGGGCCTTAAAATTTCTCCCTTCCTATTATGCATATATTGTCACCTCCTTGTCAAAAAAAAATTGTAAATTATAATTGATAGTTTCATATGATAGCCATATTTTCATTTTTATTTTTCATGCGATAGGCAAGATTTTTTTTCACATTTATTCATTAAAAAAAAATGTGATGAACAATGACACGCTTTGTTCAACAAGAGTTCATGTCATTCCTATTTTACAAGATTGTTTTTTGCTTTGGGGTAGAAAGGGGCCGTTTCGTTTGTAATTAAAAAATTGTACCTTGGGGAGTTCATCAAATCAAACCTATAGTGATGAAACCTTGCCAATCATAAATAGATCAAAGCACCCAAAAGGGGGGGAATATAAGGAACAAAAAAGGAATGACCCACGTCTAAGAAGACAAAAGAACCACCAAAAGAAGGCAAACCACTAGGGAACATCAAGTTCCCGAACCCCCTCCTATTGCGATAAACATATCAAATAATGAAAGGGGAGGACCCCTTGAAAGGATGTTTAGCCTAGAAGAACCCTCACCTATCGTAATGGCACGTTTCAAAATAAAAATCACTTGGGTTCACTATAATGCCACTACCACCCCTTGCTTATAAAATGAATGCAAAACTAATAGATGAGAACTTCTAGTGCCTTTTGCTCCCCATGCCATGTTGGCACATCGATGAAAAAACCCATCGTCTTGTTGGTGTAGACATTCAAAAACCTCTATAGCTAGAGGGAGAAAAATGTCCGTCGGGAATTGATCACGATAAAAACCATCCTTCGTTTGAGTCATGATTGTTGCCACAACCCCACGAGAAAAAACAACTCATGACACCAAATCAATTCAAGTGGGGTTGGTGATGATAACGTTTACCAACTTGTGGACACCATCAATTGATAACACAATCTTGATTTGTTGACACGAAGATTTTAAGGTAGGGGGTGGGAAGACATGGGTCTATTTTCGCGAAACATGAAATCCCGCATTTTTTGCAATGGTTACATAAAACATTTTGCACAACATCATGTGAAGCCGTCCTTTCCTCACCATGTGCACAACAAAGAAGGTGGATCCCCATAGGATCCAAAGGTTGGTTATAAATGCAATGTGACACCCTAAGGACTAAAGGATGGGAAAGACCCAACCTAGTGCATAATGTAGTGGATATTTTTTTTTAAGGTAGATGGAAAAAAGGAATGACTAAGTGAACTAACAACCAAGTGCCAACACTTAGCCCTTGAGCCCTCACATGATTTCAAACATGTTTAATACAAATTAGACGTTAAATTAGAAAGGATGTTAATAAAGGAATGGTCGTGCAATATTTCTAAAATGCTCTCTTGAAGGTAATTTGCATTTCTCTTGGCCAATTGCTCAAAAAGGGGGACACATGTTATAACCTTCGGAGGGAGAAGCTTTCGTGTTGATCTCAAATGTGTTTGGAAAGGGAGTGGCCTTAAGTTGCTTTCACCAATTACTTCCAACAAAAACAAGCAATAATCCAACAAAATTTTGGAAACTATGTCATGGGCTATTAAAGCCCAACTCCTTAAATAGGTAGTTGGAACAATGACCTTTGAGGAAATCAACCATATGCCCCCACTAGAAATGGGGAGAGCCACCTACCAATGGATTAGAAAGGCCTCAAGGCACTCAAATGAGTCTAGACCCAAAAGCCTTTCAAAATTCCCATATGGGTGGAATAAAAAACGATGAGCTAATTCCAAAAACCTAAAAGAGGGGGAGCCACATGCCAATGGATTAGAGGGGCTTTTAGGCACTCCAGTGAGCCCAAACCAAAAAGCCTTTCAAAAACTCCCATAAGGGTGGAGTAAAAACGACAAGCTAATTTTGAAAACCTAAAAAAAGGGGGAAATAACAAAAAAGAAAAAAGAAAAATGGCTTTTGGGTGAAACATTGAAAGAGGATACCAAAAGCCACCTAGACATCCCCTAACCTCGAAAGCACATTTGCATGTTGAACATCTTCAAGTAAAGCATCTTGTAAAAAATATGAGGTAAAGGAAACAAAGCTAAAAGGGATGCCAAGGATCATATTGCCACTAGAGGGGCAATAGAGTTCGATAAGGGGGACAAACCCAAGAAGTAAGTTAAATAGAGCCCAAGGCGAGCACTTGTGAGGTTGAACAAACAACCCCACATAAACCAACTAAGAAGCAAAATGATCAAAGGTGAAAGAGACAACATGGACATGGCCAAGGATATGGGTGTCATCAGCCAAAGAAGGGAAAAGACAAGAAGGAAAACCTTTGAAGAACAACACAAAGCATGAAAATGAGCTAAGGCAAAAAAGGCCCTACAAGCGAATCACCCTAATGGGTGCTCATAGAAGAAAGAATGACAGACAAAGCCCATGAAGAAGAATGGTGACTGAAGTACAAAGGAACCCAAAGGCCATAAAATGAATGAACAAATGGAAAAAAATTGTGACAACTAACCCCTTGTTGCCCGAAACTCCTAGAAGATGGCCTTGTGTGAGATGGTGTTGAAATCATTTGTAATGTCTATTTGGAGCACCACCCAATTAGGATGGGCATCTAAAATGGCATGAATACCATGGACCACAATTTCATAACCTCCTTTAATCGTAACCCTAAATTAATAGGATGACAAATGAAAAACAAATGCATCACGAAACTTCAAGTATAAAGCCTTGTTCATTAGTTAGTATAACGCCTCTCCCATTATAATCGAATGAATGCCACTAAAAGGTTTAACCAATGCCAAAAACCTATTAACCCCAAGAACTCGAGCCATAAACCTAGGGAAATGGCTAATGACCACATGGGAACACAATTGTTGGAGTTCAATGAAGCCATTTGTTGAATCCTCAAGGTTAAAAAAAATTCGAAGATGCTTGAAGACCATGCCAAAAGGAGCACTAACTGACAAGCAAAACATGGGTAGAAAAACCAACCTAAAAGAGTCCATGGAAAGCTCAAAGTTTGAATAAAGATAAAAGTCCAACAAGGAATCTGGGGGGGGAATCCACTGTTGATGGGTGTAAAACCAGCAATGCGCTAATTGTCTTTAAAGATGCCAAAACTAGGTAAAGGCGCAAAAGCCATAGTAACATATGCAAATTCCTTAACACGCCCCAAGGTTAAACTTTGTCCCAACTGACATGGTGGGGGTGCCAAAAGGGTATAATCAAAATTGGGCAAAGCTAAAAATGCAACCATAACTAAGGACAAGGCTATTGTTTATGCATGGGCCTGCAAAAGGTGTTTCGTTTGAAACTCTTCCTAATCACCTGAAAGGAATCGTCAAAGGTGTGCCTTAGTCTTTCTATGTCTAACTTCACCTTCACGAGGGGGAAAAGAAAGACACCACTAAAGGAATAATAAAAATAAATGTTAGATTGCCACATCAAATGGATCACAAGCTAAGATGTTAAAAGGAAGGCGAAACACATGCTCCACCTCTTGCCAAAGAACAAAAGGGATGCACAAGTACAAATGTGACCAAGGAAGGTCCAAATGGAAGGTGTTTAAAGGATCAAACTCCAAAACCCAAGTCTAGGCCGTTCGGGGCAAAAGGGGGTTTAAAAATACACAAAATAACTAGGAGAGCCACTTGGAGGGAAAACCTGATAAGCTTAATAATGCTTTTGATGCTAAGCCATGCCATGTTGAAAAAATAAAACTCCACATTCGAAACATGGAACGTTGTGAAGAGCCACACCCCTACCCCCAAGGGATAACAAAACATTAGAAGGGTTGCGAGTCACTTGAGGAGCCAAACTGGAACAAAAACCCAAAAGATGCCCAAGAGTTAAAGAAGGAAGGGCCTCCATTGGGCTGAAGGAAAAGAAAGGAAAATGAAATAACAAAAAAAGAAAAAAAGAAAAAAAGAAGCCACCCAAAAAAAAATGGAAAAAAAAAAATGAAGAGAAAAAGATTCAAAGAAAAAGGAAGGAAAAACCAAAAGAAAGAAGGAAAGAAACAAAAAAAAAGAAAAAGGAAAAGGAGATTGACAAAGGGAAAAAAAAATTTGTACTTTAGGCTAGAAAGAAACAAAAAAAGAAGAAATAGGGAAAAAAAACCTTGGGAAAAAAAAAATGTACCTTAGGTCGTCGTGTTGCTCCCACCCGCCGACCCTTCTCCTATCGCCATCTCTAGGACACTTCTCTAATGTGTTGGCATGCTTGCCACCATTGTTATAACCAAAATCGTTGCCTTTTCTACCCCTACCCTTTCCATGTTCTTGCACCCTCCACTTCCATGTCTATGTCAAAAGTGGCCCCACCATTGCCTCCTTTCTCTCTTTCACACACATTCTCAAAATGGCTAAAGTTGATTTGCCCAACTAAAGGAAAGAAAAGGCGTTCTCAAATCTTGTAACTAGATTTAGAAATCTTCATGGTGACAAGTACCCACAAGAATTGACGATGGTGTGCACATGATAATCATGAAAAATACAAATTATGAACCAAGAATGCAACTACCAAGAAACCCCCCTCTCTTCCCCCTTCTCAAAATCATATGCATTAGTTGCTTGATGCAAATTGCCAAAAGACATTCATACAAGATTCTGCCACACAAGAACTTATAGATATGTTGAGTAGAAGTAGTTCATTTGCATTGTAGAAAACTTTGCTTCTTGGCTATGGTGTTCCAGTTTTCCTCCTAAATTTTCCTCATAAACACTTTGTTGTTGTTGCCATCCAAAGGGACAACAAAACACTAGAAAAATCGTGAATTGTTCGAAAAGTTGAACCAAACCACAACAATTGACTTTTCAACAAGTCATACTAATCAAAACATCATCAAAATGGTCAATTTTAAACATTTTGTGATATGGACCTCTATTTAACCTATCTACTTTGCTCCTTGAACTTCCTTTCTACTTACTAACTTGCTTACTAACCCAACTACCGACCTATATACCTACTTGCCTACCTATGCAACCGCCTTCCTACCTCCCATTATGTTCACCTACTACCTATGTTTTTTACATAGCCAAATACCTAATTAATTACCTATTCATTTTTCCCACCCCCTAGCCCCCTAATTCTACGTATCAATTTATTAAAGTTCGTCTTAGTTCATGGATGATGAACATTGGTCCCCATATGTAGGTATTACAAACAATTTATAATGGAAAGGATGTCATAATTACAACCATTTTGGTTTAGTTAATTCATATTTTACTAAATTTTTTTTACCTAATTTATTTATGGAATGGGCATTATAATACATCTTTTTATGTAATTATTATAAGTATGTATTGTTGAATTATGGTTTAGGTTTAAGGTTGGGACACATAAATTAGTTAGCAAGTTTTTCACAAATCTATAATAATTAATTTAAACTAGGCTAAATTTCAAGGTTTAGACATATGTGAAGTAATACAATTTCATTTTATATCTTTTTCAAAGAAAGTGGGAAAAATTAGTTTGGAAAAATTACAAAAAGGTAAAAAACATATATTTTCTTTTGGTTTTTTACAAAAATTATTTGGTTGTTTTTTAAGATTAAGGTTTTTTTCAATTAGTAAATCTTTATAATTTAAAAGCTTTAAAATTTTGTATAAATTTTTTTTCCTTTAAAAAATAAATTGTTTTACATTATATAATTTGTATACTTTGTATACTTTTTTGGGTTTAGGACATATATCACTAGGACTTTTTTTGTTAGGGTTTGTATAGTTAGGGTTGTAATAAAGCTTATGGAAAAATATCATTTGGATTTTTAGGGTTATGCCTTATGATTTAATGTTTAGGAATTTGGTTCATATATAGTAAGGCTTAAGGTTTATACTTTAGATTTTGTTCATTGTATTAATTTTTTGATGTTATCACTTGTTTAGATCTATAACATAATTATGAATCTCCTTTGTTTCCATATGTTCCATAGTTGATAAAGTTCAATATTTCCTAACCGACTTTTGTTTAATTGCAATACCCATATCATATTCCGATAATTCATTAACCACGAAACATATAAATATTTTAAAAATATTTGATCCCTCGCCAATACATCATGAAATTCATGTTTTCAAAATTAAATATTCATATTATAATATGATTTAGCATATTTAAAATTGAAAATAATGCAAAATTGGTCATGTTGATGATGCTAGGGGTTAGAGCTTAATGTAAATTTTACTACTTAATGTTAGAATTATGGTTTAGGTTTAAAGTTTAAGACATAAATTAATTGACATATTTTTTACAAGTCTATAATAATTAAAATAAATTTAGGGTGCATTTTGGGCGGATTTTTTTATGGCTTAAACATATGTAAAATAATGCAATGTCATTTTATATTTTTTTAAAGAAAGTGAAAGAACTTAATTTGGAAACATTACCAAATGGTAATAGGTATACCTTTTTCTTGCGTTTCCATAAATGCAATACCCATATTCAAATTTGTTTCGATATAACCTTTAGGCGATGTAGGTAACTTCATGTGTAGACCCAACCCTAAATGCAATACCCACATGTAACGTCATTTCAAAATAAGTGGTTTAGGTACCCAAAATATGTTTCTTTATATACCTAAATTAATTTTATAACAATTAATTATCATGAATAATTATCTAAAATAATGATTTGAATAACTTATCAACATAATAAATCTAATTAAGATAATAAATTAAATATCAAATTATTGATTTGATTTTTAAATTAAAAATTGAATTATCTGAATAATTAAGGTTCAACCAAATAATCAGTTAATTAATATTAAGAAATAAATGATTTTAAAAATATGATAATCAATCATTTACATTATCTAAAATATTTTTTTAGTAATCATCTAATTATGACATTATTTGTTGATACTTATACTAAATTATTCTATCATATGAGTCCCATAAATATTACACTAGAAACCTATATGCAAGTATGGTAATAAATGTTAAAAATCAGTAACTATTTATGAACCTATATGTGGGTACTGTAATGGATGTTAAAAAAATCAACTATTAAATTTATATGTGAATATTACAATGGATGTAAGAAAAACCAACAACTATTTATAAAAACTATATGTGGGTATTATAATGGATGTACAAAAATCAACAACTATTTATGAAACCTATATGTGGATATTTTATATTTGAAATGATTTTATGGAAATTATAATAAAAATGATGTAGGTATTGCACAATGTTCATTTTGATATTTGTAAAGCTTAGAAAAATTAATGTTACATGAATATATGCACTTATTTAAGTTTTGATTCTTACATCTAAAATACTAAGAAGATTATGAAAAAAAAGACATATGTAATTAACCATATACTCATCAAACAAATGTGACTAGAAGAAAATATTATATTAATAAAGATTTACAAATATGGTTGGATCAAAAAATGTTAAAGAACACAATGAAAAAGAAGGTTTTTTATAATATATCAAAGGACTAAGGTTCAAAAATTGGGTAGTCCAAAAAATGAAAGGGTTGAAAAAACCTAGCCGACTATATAAATTGAAAACCTTAACCCTTATCATTAATTACAATCTTGTGTTCAATTCGATAAGAAGCTATTACATGACGAACAATGTACAGATGGTAATGTTACATCTCAACTTGAACTGCATTTGCAACAAACTCTTCCTTTATTGTGCACTAAACATTATAAACACCAAAAAACCATCAAATTAAACCTTAACACCACCAAAGAAGAGTTGTCATCGCCTTCTTCACTGGAACACCACCATAGAAGAAAACGACGACACATTGCTATCGTTTTCTTCTTCTCAAACATAAAGAAAACAAAACACACAAGAAAACAACAAAAAAAAAAACCAAGAGAAGGGAGGGAGATTACCTTCAAGCTTCCGATGTGCCCTCTCACTTTTGCCTTCCTGCTTTTGCTTTCCGTTTCAAACGCTTTTCCTTGCATCTTCTTCTTTTCAAAGAGAAGAAAAGAAAAAAAACACAAAGAAAAAAAAACCATAGAAAAGAAAAAAAATGCAAAGAAGGAAGGGAGCTCACCTTCAACCTCTCGTTCTGCCTTCTCATTTTTGGCTCTTACTTCTGCCCTCTTGCTTTTGCCCTTTCGTTTCAAGCGTTTTTTCTTGGCATCTTTTTCTCCTCAAACATAAGAAAAAAAAACACACACACAAAGAAAAAAAACCATAGAGGAAAAAAAATGTAGAGAAAGGAAGGAGCTTATGTTCAAGCTCCCATTCTACCTTCCATTTTTGCTCATTTCTTGCTTTTGCCCATTTCTTTCAAGCGCTTTTTCTTGACATCTTCTTTTTTTCAAACAGAAGGAAAAAACACAAAGAAAAAAAAAAAACTACAAAGAAGGGAAGGAGCTTACCTTCAAGCTCCCGTAGCTCTCTCATTTTTAGCTCATGCTTCTACCCTCATGCTTCTACCCTTTCGTTTCAAGTGTTTTTTCCTGACATCTTATTCTTCTCAAACATAAGACAAAAAGAAAAACACAAAGAAAAGAAAAATCATAGAAAAGAAAAAAATGTAGAGAAAGGAAGGAGCTTACCTTTTTTCTCTCGCTTGTGCATTTGGGATGAAGTGTTCCTCTTGCTTTCTCCTCTCCACATTCCTTGAATGTTGAGCTCTCCACCTTCCTCAAGCCTTGTGTTTACGTTTCCTTGAAGCTTTGTGCTACTCAAGCTGGGGGGCTTTCCTGAGCTTTGGAGATGGAGTGAGGAGTAAATGAGGTGAGGGAGGTAGGAAGGGAAAATTTTGGGGTAGAAAAGGGGGCTGAAAAATCCCTGAGCAGGGGAAGAGGATGTGTTTTTGGTTCATCCCCAAAAGAGCTTGAACGGCCTCATCCTGAACTGGTGCATTGGTGGCTGCTAGTTCACTCCAGCCCAACAATAGAGTTACAGAGCTGGGCTGTATAACTAACCTCATGAGCCAGGTGGCTTCAGTGAACCAGCACCCACCAGCACTCCATCCAGGGAATGCTTCTTATGAATGAGTTGTGCCTGATCCTCTGCAGAGGTAATATTTGGTTTCACCTTGATAATCAATTCCGTAAGAAATAGGTCTCATATATAGGTAGGTAAGGAAATAGGTAACTACTAGGTAAGTAGCCGGTTTACACACAGAGGTAAGGCTGTTTTTACTACTTACCTACTAACAACCTGCTTGTGGGTTGTCAGTAGGTAGGTATAACAAAAACCAACCGACCTAACCACCATGGTTAGTTAGGGAAATGTAAACATCCTCCTGCCAAGAAGCTTTGTCCAACACATCTTCAAGCTTGTCTTTTTATGTCTTTTTGTGCTCTTACGTGCTTCTATGTGAAATTGTTCTGCATGGTTTTACATGTTTTTGGCAATTTTATTTTATTTTATTCTTCTGCATGTTTGGCATCCTATGCTAATCTCAAACCCAACACCTCTTAGCAAACACCCAGCATATCAACCATCGACATAGATTTCAACTTTGAACAATTGCAATATTGTCTTTTACTTAACATTAAAATATCAAAATCCAACCAATCAAATTTTGTGATAAAACCATGTGACTTTGCGCAAGGTTGAACATAATGAATCACTTTTTGTGCTAGATAAAGGTCATTTGAGAGTGTTTATCATCTTTTGTGGGAAGGGAGGGAGCCAGGGGGCAGGTAGCGAGGAAATCCTCAAAACAAAGGGATCGAGACAAGATGATAGTTGAGTCCAACATGGGCTTATAAGGCATAAAGTGAATGTTATCATGAACCTAAACATATGTAGACCACAAAGCTTGGGAGGGCGGGGGTTCCCTATGTCTATCCTTAAGATCCTTAGTGTTGGGAGGGATCATACACCTTAAGTGTAAAATCCCTCCTCTTTTCACAAACAATGATATTCACATCTATCCTTAAGCATGAGAGGATCATATACCTATTGCTTTGAAGGTGTAAAATCATAAAAATTCCTCCCTTTTTTTACAAACAACAATATTCATGTCTGTCCTTCAGTAATGTTTCTTTTATTGGAAAAAATTTGACCTGAAAACTATGACTTCGACCTCATGGAAAAGTTGGCTCAAATTGGCCAGATTTCAGATTTACTTCAGCCTTCTGATAATTTATGTTATTACCAAACACCTCTGAAGTGGATTAATTTGAAACTGAACCCAAATTACACCTCCAATTTTGGAAATGTTTTTTGAATTAGGCACAAATGTTCACACGTGCACACTTTGCACTTTTCATAAAATAAATTCTTTCATGCAAATATTTGTTCTACTTGTCCAAAGCAGCCCAAGTGGTAACTTGAACCCAAGGTTCAAAAGAGGGTATGAGTTATAGGATAAAAGTAAGCTCACTCTAAAACCAATTGGTATTTTTTTCTCATTTAAACATGTTTGGATCTTACTCTTCAAATTACCATGAATTTTTCAAGTTGTTTCTCCATTAGCATCACACAATTTGGGCAAAATAATTAGGTAATGTTATTACCATCCCGGAGCTTAGTGAATAAGCACCATTCTCTAACCATTGATTCAATCCCCAAACACATTGAAGGTCAACGAAAAATAATCACTGAAATGTGGATCAAGTGTCATGGTGGGCTTTACTTTACATTCCCTTACATTATAATACATACATCTAGTGCCTACAATAATGGTGGATGATGGGAAACAACAATGGAGTATATGGCTACCAATGTGGTTGGAAGTTGGAACCACAACCACCCAGGTGACAAGCTTTAATTTAACATGTCCCCATGCAACATGTCTAGGCTTTTCAACCATGAAGATCCACCATCCAATGCATGGGCCCAAGAATGTATTTCCATTTGTGGGTCTATGAAACAAAAAATTGTGGATATAACCATTCAAAATAATAATTTTATCATTGGTTAGTGATTATATAAAACATTTAGTAGTCTCAATAAAGTATGTTGGGTATTTGTTTTTCAAACTAATGGAATTTTGTGCTTTGTCATGCCCGTATGCACGGCCTCATACATGATGGCCGGTTACGGACATGCCCATCATGTCTTTTGAGGGTTAATGTACGTTTGTAGGGTTAATGTGCGTTCATAAGTGACTGTACGCTATTAGGTATTTAGGGTTTCAGCTTTGGTGGCTGTATGAAAGGGCCAAGCTCTGCCCTTCTCCTTTAGTTTTTCTAGAATTCCTTTGTCAGGAGTTTTCCTCTATCATCAACTAGGATTTCTAGATGCTCACGGTGGCCATTGCACGACCACCGTCTACATACACTTCATTTCTTTTTTTCTTTGCATTTTCAATTCTAGAAAAACTTTATTTCCTGTTGTTTCATGTTGAAAGCAACATATTTCTTGCACTTTTGAAGTTCTTAAGTTGTTACTACTGGTGTGGTGTTGTTGCTGCCGGAAGGAGCGCAAGGAGGAAGTGCAAGTTGCTACTACTGTTGTTGCCGGAGGGAGCTTATGTTCTTACACTGCTACCAACCAACAGAGCCGGGAAACAGGTTTCGAAGCCCTGTCTCTTTTCTCTCTGTCTTGCTCTCGTTCTCTCTTTGAAACTGTCGAGTAAAAAAAACAAAACAAAACAAAAATTTCGGCGTTGGCCACCTGCCATCGCTGCAGAGCAGCGTAGCCCTGCCTGCCGTTGCCGCGAGCACTAGAGCCGCTTGCCATCGTTGCATAGTGCGCTGCTTTCCGTCGTTGCTGCGAGCCGCAACAGCGCCGCAGCGTTGTCGCGACGCGAGCTAAAGCAGCGCTTGCTGCAACAGTGCCGCAGCGACGCGAGCTGCAGCAGTGTTGCCGCGACGCGAGCTGCAACAGTGCCGCAACGCTCCCGCGACAAGTGTTGCAACAGCGCCGCAGCACTGTCGCGACGCGAGCTGCGGCATTATAACGCTGCAAGCTTGCAGTGCTGCAGCGTCGCGAGCTTGCAGTGCTGTAGCAATGCGAGCTTGCACCGCTGCAGCTTCACGTTGCCATCGCCATCGCCACAAAGCTCATAGGCGAATTGCGGCGTGGTGACCTCTGATGTTGCGCTGCCAATTTTCGTTCGTCGGACTTCCGTCCGTTGGTCCTGGGTCTTGACGTCTTGCGTCCTGTGGTCCTGCGCACTACCGTCATGTTGTCCTGCGCACTGCTGTCCTGTGGTCCTGCGTCCTACATCATTCACAACAACACATGGTACTGTTCAAATTGGACATTGTGTTAGAATTTTGTAGTTAGTACTACATACTATCACAAAATTTTGGGGTATGGGACAACAACATGTCCTCAGATGATGAAGCACGACCGCTCAGCCAGAGCCCAGGTATCAGCTACGAAGTAACACACAATCTTTTGAGCCGATTTCTTTAAGCTCACGAGCTTCACGACGGTACCATCAAGCATCCACAGCACCATCATCATCTAGTACTACTCCTATTAGGAATTCAGGTCCAGGTTACACCACATCAACAATACATCAAAGTCCATTTGGAGGGGTTAATCAGTGGGGTACACCTGTTGCTGCACCTACGTTCACACCATCACCATATACTCCTTTGCAAGTTGTGACTTCTACACCCACATACACCATGGAGGTCAGCAGTTATTCTGGAGGGATTGAGAAGTTCAGTGGAAGGCCAGGCACCATTTCTTTGAAAGAGTTCAAGGCAACTTTCTCAACTGTGGTTTGTGAATTGGAGCTTAAGTATGGCGCTAATTACACTGAGGCGTTTGCATTCAAACAATTGGCTCGTTATGTGCATTACGAGGCATTGGATGTCTACGAGCAACATTCTCCAAGGATTTTGGGAGTCACTCAGATTCCCAATCCAGCTTACGCCACAGCCATCGCCATT
>Ga0209208_10004338_pt1 | contig 20160 bp, 12 predicted proteins | sample S1TSphfallax_3_FD_187694 | JGI IMG/M metagenome (GOLD analysis project Ga0209208, IMG submission 187694) | Host-associated microbial communities from peat moss isolated from Minnesota, USA - S1T2_Fd - Sphagnum fallax MG (SPAdes) (version 2) | ecosystem: Host-associated > Plants > Peat moss >...
CTTATCTTTTATTTCCTGGAAATCACCCCGACAACACAAGCTTCCAGACTTCTGCCATCATCCTATCTGTCCAATTGTCCCTGGATCAAAAGCTAAAGTCTGTCAATTGCTAATCGCAGCAGAAGAGAAAAACTAGCAATCCGACTCCCTAAAATGCTCCCAAAGCTCTCATCTATATTGCCTCTTACTCACTACTTTCCTCTCCAAGATCAGCCAGTCGACAGCCAACCTGCGGCTCTCCCCCAAAAAAAAAACTAACTCCTTCTCCTCCTCTCTTCTCTATCTTCTCTTCTACTTGTCTTCTTTTCCAACCGTTATTGGCTTCCTCGTGAAGCTTTCTTCGTCCTCGCAATCCTCGCTCAAATTGTTTCCCTCCATCCTTCATCAATGAGGCGCCGCATGCCTTCATTAATCCCGCCGCCAAACGCCCATGCATCCCATGCAAATCAAATCATCCTTCACACCAAAGAGACTGAGATCTGCCATTACTGATCATCAGAGGCAGCCAAACAGTCCTCACATTCACACAAGTCGCCCAGTCAGGGAGTTTTCTTTGCACGGTCACCCATTGTCCGGCTACAGTACATGCTTAACACGTTTAACACCAACCATGTAGATAATTTTAGGTCATTCGAAAAAATATAATAAAAAAAAATTTGGATAGTCTTTGGTTGCTTATGGACGATGCAAATCATTTTTGGTTACCCTTGGATGGTGGAAATCATCCTTAGTTGTTTTGGGGGGGGGATGTTCCAAAAATTAATTTTGTGATGTAAGAAAAATAAAAATAAATATTGGACAAATCATTTTCAATCACCCTTGGATGACCCATATCACTTCTAGTTGTCCATGGACAATGGAGATCATTTCCAATTTCTTGGAAAACTAAACCAATTTATACAAATAATAATTGAAAAAACCAACATAGTGTGGACCATTTGCCCATGGATGGTGTGAATCATATTCAATCATGAAAAATACCATTTCCAATCCATGAACAACACAAATCAATTTTGATTGTTTGAATTTTTTAAAAAACACAATTAAAATAAACCATCACAATGTGGATCATTTTGATTTTGTAGATCAATTCCAATCACCCATGGATGCCATAAATCATTTTTCATTGCTCATTGATAACATGGATCATTTCCACTAGCCCATGTGAGACACAAATAATTTCTTGTTAGTTTTAAATATTAATAAAAACATTAGACATAGTTTTTGGTCACCAATGTATGGCATTGATCATTACCTTTTACCAATGGAAAATGGAGATCACCCATAATGTTTTTGACCACCCAAAAAAGAAAGTGTGTAGCCGGACAATGGGTGACCGTGCAAAGAAAACTCCCTGACTGGGCGACTTGTGTGAATGTGAGGACTGTTTGGCCGCCTCTGATGATCAGTAACGGCAGATCTCAATCTCTTTGGTGAGAAGGATGATTTGATTTGCATGGGATGCATGGGCGTTTGGCGACGAGATTAATGAAGGCATGCGGCACCTCATTGATGAAGGATGGAGGGAAGCAATTTGAGCGAGGATTGCGAGGACGAAGAAAGCTTCACGAGGAAGCCAGTAACGGTTGGAAAAGAAGACAAGTAGGAGAGAAGATAGAGAAGAGAAAAGGAGAAGGTGTTAGTTTTTGGAGGGCCTCAGGTTGGCTGTCGACTGGCTGATCTTGGAGAGGAAAGTAGTGAGTAAGAGGCAATATAGATAAGAGCTTAGGGAGCATTCAGGGAGTCGGATTGCTAGTTTTTCTCTTCCGCTGCAATTGGCAATTGACAGACTCTAGCTTCTGATCCAGGGACAATTGGACAGATTAGATGATGGCAAAAGTCTGGAAGCTTGTGCTGTCGGGGTGATTTCCAGGAAATAAAAGACAAGAAGTTGAGTTTGTGAAGTCTCTTAGTGTCAGTCCGTGGTGTCTGGCTATGCCGATGCACTGTAGAAGTTTTAATCTGAGGTCACGGGCCTAATTGTTTGTTGTGTTGTGAGGCATGAGGTTCGTACTCTCCATCTGTGTGATCGCAAGTTGCATTGTGTGGTCCTGCATAGCAGCCCTCGAGCTGTAGCAAGTCAGGGAAATAGCATACAGACTGTGCCTCTGAGAGGACATAACTGGGTCCTAGGGGGGGGTCAGACAGGGCGCTTGGAAGCATTCTGGGTGTTCCTCCTTTTTTGGTTACAAGTGTATCTATGAAGCAAGCTAGTTTGTTTGTTTTGTTTTGTTTTGTTTTGTACCAATGAAATCCACCAAACCGAGATGCTTCAGATCGCATTCTCGCTTTCTTTGGAAAGATCTCGAAGAGGAAGTGCATCGATTTGGTTTCATGGCATTTAAACTTACATTGTAAAAGTTCTTGAATATTGAATGATTTTTGCACTAAAAATTAAATTAAATCATAGTTGAAATTTTTGCAGGAATTGGAATGTGCTTTTGGTGTTATTAGAAAGATCTTAATGAAGAGGATTTAAAGGAATTTATTTGGTAAGATTTGGATTCAAAATGTGGGATATTGATCTTTAAATGATTTTTGCCATTAAAAATTCAAAAATTCAAAAAACCAAGTTCTGGAAGGAAAACTTAGTTGAGGACATTTGGGCCACCAACACATGCTACATTAGTCATTTTTAGACTTGGACATGAATTTTATTCATATTCATACTTCAGTGAATTAAATAACCTATGAAATAAGATAGTGTCAAGGATATGATGAACCACAAAAACAAAGGCTAAAAGAAAGGTTTAAGTCTAACTTTTAAACAAAGAACAAGACAAAATTATGTGATTCAAAAACAAGAATACAAAAATTAAAAACGAGAACACAAAATGTGCAAAACAAATATGAAAACGAATTTTTATTATGCTAACATATGCAAATATGAACATGAAAAGAACATGACAAGGCTATGGTTCAAGATCGTGCTTACAATTGATGTTGAATAGATTGAAGGAAATGAAAGGCTTACTTTTATTTATACCCCTTTGAGAACTTAGTTCAAAGAAACTTCAAAAGGGGCTTTTATATGTGCATTGAGTAAAAAAGCTTTTTGAAAACATTTTTAATTGAATCAACTATGAATTAATTAAAACTTAATTGAAAGTTGATTGGGATTTAACTAAAAATTAACTAAGAGTTAATTTGAATTTAATTCGGACTTAGTTAAAACTTAATTAAAAGTTAACTAAGAATTAATTTAAAATGAACTAATAGTCAACTGGAAGTGAATTATAAATTAGGTGAAAATGAACCCAAATTTAATTGGAAGTTAATTAAAAATGGACTAAAACTAAACTTAGATACAATTTTATTACAAGTCATGAATCATCATTCAAATGAATGAACTCCATGCCATTGGCATTTGTGACAGGTTGTTTGTTTGTTTTTTTTTTTTTTTTTGGGACCAATGAAATCCACTGAATTGTGTTTTTGGTCTCTTTGGAAAGCTCTCAATGAGGAGGGGTGCATCGGCTTGGTTTCATGGCGTTTGGACTTGCGTTGTAAAAGTTCTTGAATATTGAATGATTTTTTTGCTGAAAATTAAATTAAATTGTATCTGAAAATTTTGTAAGAATTGGAATGTGCCTTTGGTGTTGTTGGAAAGATCTTGATGAGGAGGATTTAGCGGAATTTTTTTGGTAAGATTTGGATTTAGAATGTGAAAGATATTGATTTTTAGGTGATTTTTGCCATTGAAATTCAAATAAATTCCAAAAAACCAGATTTTGGAAGGAAAAAAAGTTGACTACATGGTAACACTTGGGCCAATGGCACATGCCACACTAGCCATTTCTAGTTGCCCATGGATCACTCAGACCATGAGTTTTATCCATATTCATACTTCAATGAGTTAAATAACCTATGAGTGAAAAAAAATTAGGAAATTTTTTTTCAAATGAATTTAGGACAGGGAAATCAGTATGGGCATCAAGTATGATGATCAAGTTGACAAATGTTGACATTGCAATTGACATAAATTTGACACATCATCTCAATTTGATAACCTTGCTTGTCCAATGGCCATACATTCTTAAAAGATTTGAATGAACACTTATTGGGAATTTGATCAAACACATAGAACACATCAACAAGACCTTGCCTATTTCAAGGCAATTCTATTCCACCATCTTTTCACACAATTGTGTCAATAATTTGATTTAAAATCTGTTTCTTTCTCATCAAATGGATCCTTTTTAATTCATTTGCTTGAAATTTTTTGGGACTTGTATGGAAATTCCCCCTTGGTACATAATCTCAAGTGTTGCATTTAAACAACACAAAAACAATGAAGTGGTACAATGGATCCATTCCTATTACCGAATGCTTATGTGTTATAGGAAGGCCCTTTTTATTTTGTCTACATTGATGTCAAGTGAACACTTGCAGGACTTTCAACATTGCAATATGAAACAACAAATCTAATGTTTGGTTTGTAACCCTTAGTGATAAACAAGTATCCAAGTTGATGGATATTTGGATGCTACACAATTAGATATCTAACATCTATTTATGAAGGAAGGTAGTTTGTTTGTTTTGTTTTGTTTTGTTTGTATTGATGAGATCCACCGAATTGGGATTGTGTTCTTGGTATCTTTGGAAAGCTCTTGAGGAGGGGTGCATTGGCTTTGTTTTATGGCATTGTACTTGTGGTGCAAAAGTTTTTGGATATTGAATGATTTCTTCACTGAAAATAAAATAAAATTGTAGCTCAAAATTTCGGAGGAATTGGAATATGCATTTGGTGTTGTTGGAAAGATTGAGCAGGATTTTATGGAATTTATTTGGTAAGATTTGGAGTCAGAATGTGGGAGATATTTATTTCTAAGTGATTTCTGCTGCTGAAAATTCTAATAAACTCTAAAAATCTGGGTTTTGGAAGGAAAAATCAGTTGAGGACGTGGTAGCACTTGGGCCAACAGCACATGCCACACTAGTAATTATGAAATCATGAGAGGGGAGTCAATGGGATGGGTCAAGTTGCAAAAGACTCATTAAATTTTTTTGCTTTTACTTATGCATAACTTATTGCTATTGAAATTGAAGACAAATATCCAAAATGCATTTTTTCTTGGAGATAGGTGGAAAAATCACATTCCAAAACTATTGGAAAGCCGAGTGGGCTTTTTTCTTTCAAATATTTGATACAAAACTTTGCAAAGTTTCCCAGAAATGAAAAAATATTTGAATTTACCCTAGAGAAACAAGAATTTCTAAAAGTTACCCAATTTTATGGTGGAAAAGCAACAAAATTTGTCAGAAAACAATTAAATTTATATGAAGGTTAGTAGTTAGAACTTAGTAGGCATAACTTGATGGAATTCCTAAAATAATATATGTAGTACTATGGGTGTGGATAATGGTCCTCAATGTTGACAACAAAATTGACATTCCCAAGGCATTTATAACTTTTGCTCACAAATAGAATCTCAACCTTTTGTAAGAACATGGTGGTTCATGACAATATTCGACTACATCATGGACAATACCTTTCCTATGGATACCTAAGACAAAATTCTAATATCATGGGAATAATCAAATGAAGGGCCTGACAAATTCAGTCTACAAGTATCCTCTACTTGGATGTACTTTTGCACCATTGACATTGGCCATGTTCTTGTGAAATACCCTAGTACCTAGGCTGGTTCGGCAGCAAGCTACCCAATGATTTTTTTTTTCAGTAAGTCATATTTGGCAGTAATAATCATTTTTTACAATTCATCATTATACTAAATAATATGGCTATTCTGCTTGAGAACTTCATTCAGATTTGTGGCATGGCAGGAACAAAATTTTCAGAATTTTTGGCAATTCCAAAATGTAATTAATTAGTGGCTAACCAGCCTAGGTATTGAGGGTAGTTTAGATAGACAATGAAGAGATTTCACAGTAATTGTTGATAGGCTTTGTGAAGGAACTTACATGGAAATGAACCCTAGCTGCTAGCACCAAGGGAAAGAAGTTATGAAATTGAAATGTAATGTTCCAGACTTTACTATTATGATATTATGAAATCCAAATCCAACATGTTTAGGGTTATGCTTTGGATGGACATCAACATGTAATCAAGAAGGGGGTTTTTTAATTGTACATCTTTTGGGATGTGCTTTAAAAAGACAAAATGATGCCAAAGTGTTAACCAGAATATGACAAGCTCCATGTCTAAGAAGGTACAAAACATAACTTAAAGAACTCTTTCATTGTTAAGTACTATGTAAGTTATCATATTGAAAAATTGTGTAGCAAGCAAAAAGCAGTACAAGCACTTGAAAAGCAAAGACAGTTCACAAGATGAGAGCCTCCCATGTTCATTAAAAAAACAACATGGATTTTTGGGGAGGGGGAAATTTACCACATGTGAATGGCTGATGGTTTTGCTTCTTTTGGAATTGCGATCATTATGTGGGCTCCTAGACCTTCAGCTCGGCCTTTTTTTCAGTGTCCATTGTCAAAAATGGAAGGTGAAGATTGATGGCATTAAGTTCTGAGACTTGCTATTTTACAGTATGAACTGGTCATGATACATGTCCAAGATGAGGTGGTTATAATTGATGGTTTTGATTGGATTAAAATCAGAATTAAATTGTCATCTTCCAAATTGTGCTATTTCACTTTTTCAAGATGTAAGGTTGCAAATGCACACAGAGAGAAGACAAGTTTGCAAATGGACAATTGTGTAATGCACCTCCATCAATCTATAATTTTCGGATTTGGTTTTTGAGCCAAGATTTACTTTATTAACATCCACTTTATGGCATATGTGTAAAATGAACAATTGGAGTCATTGTGGCCGTCGTTGAAGACATATTCTTAACCCTATAATGCAGTGCTTAAGACGTTGGACAATCACAGTAGGTTTTGTAGTGGAGTACCGTCACTACTGGTAATGCCCTGGCAACAGAGCTTTACATGGTATGAACGGAGGCTGGAGCAGGGCATTACCCAGGATAATAACCAAAGCTTGCCCATCCGGCTGGCCCTTCAACTGGTATGAGTAAGCATCTACAGTACCAGTGGAAGGGCCTCTGTATGGGACATTTCACAAAATGCAATGCCTGCCAACAGAGTTATTACACAACTCATTTTGTTGATTTTTTAACTATTGCATGTACATAAGATGTACTATCTCATTTATAGGGTTTTGTATTACCATAGTACAAGGGCAGCTTCAGCACATATTTGCTAATTAATTAATTAATTTTGAAGATTCCATTTCAAAAAAAAAATCACAATATTCCAAAACATTCTCCATTTTCCTCCACAATAATTTGTTCTTTGACAACAGTGCTTTTTGAAAGTTTAAGAGTTTCTCAAAATAATATATTTTGTGCTGAAGCTGCCAAGGTACTGCAGTATTAAGACTTGCTTTACTGATGCCAAAAACTCATTTGGATGATGTTTGCAAACTTGGGATTGTAGAGTGCATGCATTTTCCATCCCTTGTACAGGATGATCCCAAAATTTGGGGTCAAGGACTACTGCCTCATGCCAAGCCCCTCATTTCAGATTGCCCTTGGGCATTACTGTACAGTTACTTTACCACTAGCCTTCTCCAGGTAGCTATGTTGTCTCATCCTAAAGCACTCAGAGGAATTCTGTTGTGTATGTATTTGGAAGGTACCTTATATCCATGAATATGGATCTTAGATTCATGTATAGGTGTAAGGTCCCTAGCACTCCTAAACAGTACACACAAGTTCCCTCCTACCACCTCACAATCTAGGTATGTTTAGGCTTATGAGAAGGTTTGCCTTGTACTCTAAATCAGGTAAAAAAGCCCACAAGTTGGCAACATTCAAAAATGTTAAGCCAGTCTCAGCTATTGCCTCATCCTATGCCCCATGTTTTGAGAATTCACCTTGGGGCTTTACCCTAAAAAGATTTTCTTCTAATTACATATAGTTTGCTTCCACAAAGACCTGTGTAGAGTTTCATAGTGTCCATGGAGGACATGTTACAGGAATTTTCCTCTGCAAAGGGCGGGCATTTCAAAAAAACACACATAATGCTTGTGATTGTGACCCGGAGGATGAGGGGTTCATCCCCCGGCGCCCTTTTGGGGGTGTGGCTTTATGAGCTACTCAGCCAGCAGGTTAGGAGTTCAAATCCCAACTGGTCCCCCCTCTCCGCAGGCTGTGCGAGGACAGTCAGCTACCCTTGTGGTTAGGATTGAGGTTGTGTTGCCAGAGTTAGCAAAACAAAAAAGGGTTGTTTTTCAGGCTTTCTGGTCGTTGACTTGCTAGACTTCAGAAAGAAAAAATTTGAAAATCATCAGATTTTGTACTAAGTTCCAGTAGGGTAGCATATAATATAGAAGGAGGCTTTTTTTTAAAAACCCCTCTTTTTGGGTTTGTTGCCCTTTTTACTTTAATAATCTTATGGGGATCATTGCTACCTCCGCTACATTACAAATTTGGAAAACAAAAAAGCACCGATTGAGGGTGTCTGTGCTCTACCAGCGGAAGTTTTGCCCTACCGCCTACCTACTGAGGCAGATGGGCTTACCAAGAACTCATTAGTAATTACTGAACTACTTGCCTCACACTACTTGTTGGACAACAAGTTTTCATTTCCAAATCAAAACCAAGACTCACACAAACACCTAAGCAAAAACAAAACAAAAGACCTGAAACTATTTGTGGTTTAAGAAAGCAAACACTAAAGAGGAGCAACAAATGAAATGTGGAGTGGTTTATGATGATGCACTTTGACCATTGGGCTTCTGGACTTCAATGACCCAAGACCCGGAAGGCTACAGGGTCTTGGTTAATTGAACTCCATTGACTCCTCAAGTAAACCTCACATGTTGCTTCCCTTGGCTTTCTTGGCAAAACCCCTAGCCTATTTTTATTTTATTTTTGGCATGCCAACCTTTCCCCATCCCGGCCAACTCCCAGACCATTTCCAACAACATTCACATCTTCAGACCTCCCTGGGGAAACACATCATTCCCCTCCATTGGGGAAAACAATGTTTGCGGCAGAAAACACTATTAGGCAATCACATCAAGCTTCCCTAGAACAGCCACTAGCAGATCTTCTCCCCCAGGGCATGAATATTTGCTTTGGGCACCAGCTTCTCCTAGGGGCATCCTTCCTCACTCAGGGAACCCTGCAATCCCTCGATGCACCATTCCCCTAAGGATTCCCAACTTCCCTGATGCTCCAAGATCCCTCCTTCCTTGGGAAGAAACTACATCTCCCCTATAAAACTATGCACCCTCACTGAGGAAACAACGAAACGTTGTTTCTTAGCCCCAATGATTTTTCACATATCCTCATACAATTTTTAATTCATTGACACGGTTTTCAAAGTTTAAAGTTTCATCAAAGATCTCATTATTGTGCGCCCCAAATGGTTTTTGTCAAAAAGTTCGCATTCTTTGAGTGTCATTGGTTCCATGTCCCGATGGCCCCTGGATGTGACCTAGGTAGTTCCCCCATCCACTCAAATTAAAATTGGATAGATAGTGCAATCTTGTCATTACTCTTTCCATGGACCATAAGGGATTTGCACCTACTTGACAAGGGTAAATTGGGTTTTAATTTGGTTCTATTTCCACTTTAAATTGCACGTTACATTTTGTTCCCTATCTCATATTTGAGCTTGAGTTCTTACTTTACACCTTGCACATTTGCTTTCCTTGTAGTTAAGTTTTGGATGAGTCTTCATTCAAAACATTTACTATTAGTGTAACAATGATCAATTGCAAATTTGATGGTGCATCCATGAAGTCCAATGGTGCATTGGAGACCTTTAAAGTTAATTTTGTGTGTTTGTACTTTGAATTATAACACCCTCTCAAAAGTAGTTTTAGTTGTTACAAATTTTGTTAGGTGAAGACATAAACAACTAGGCATGGCTTCTTCATGCATTGTGCATACATAATCATTCCATGGTCAAAAATGCCTAATTTTCTAATGGCAAGTGTAATCAATCTATTGAAGTAACACAATTTGTTCTCAAGGGATGATTGTCAATTCTTTAAGTTCACTTGAAGCACTTAGAATCAAATGTTACCTCACAATGTTGACATATAATGTGCATTTGGACATGAAAATGAAACGGTGAAAAAACTAGTAATTGATTGCCTAAGAAGTTAACCCATTGGATTGGTTGAGAAGGCAACTTTAAGGAAGATGAAATGAATGCACAACAAATCTATCAAGATAAAATGTTAATATGGCTTTAAAGTTGGGCAAAATTATGTTGCACCTAACTTGCACTATTCCATTATTATTACATGGACCATGTTGACAACCAAGGTGTTCCATGTCATGTCCATCGAACCACAATGTTTAAGGGTTTACATGCATAATATGAATTATGTTTGGGTCAAACCATGAAAGATTGAATCATGGACAATATTAAGCCGTTCTATTTGCTACACATGTCATGGCAAAGCATGAACAACATTGCTTGATCAAGATCCCATTAAAAAATTGTGGACTTGTAATCATTTCAAGTACTCTTACATGATATTCACATTGTTATGGATATGTACGTTAGTTTGGAATACAAACATCACAAGGGTGTTGAAACTAGCATCAAGTTTTAAGTGGATGCAAATCTTGAAAACATATTCTATTTTTTAATAGAAAAGTGCCCCCTTTTGCAATTATGTCTACTATTACATTTTAACTAAAAAATATAGTTGAAAGGAACAAGTGTAGTTGCACAAAAAAATTTACAACTGGGAAATGTTTTTTTCAACTATAAACCAAAAAAACCAACAAGTACAAATCAAAAATGACATTTTAGTTGAAAGTGTCAACCACATGCCAACATCACAACAATAACCACTACTTACAATTTCAATTACAAACCACATACCACTATAGCTAAAAATTGTTTTCAATTACTTTCAACTGGTTGATGAACCTCATCCATTAATTGGGCACAATGTTACCCAAAAATCTAGTTGCAATGTTGATAAGGTTGCAACTATGTAAGTTGAACATCCAGCTAGTGGTTTGATGACATGTGGCACATTCACAATGTTGACACATGACACATTCATAAAGTTTGGGGTCAAAAAATAGTTAAATGACATGTAGCACATCCACATCCATAGGCTAGGTTATGTGGTGCTTGAAGATTGGTCACCTAGCCTAAGCATAGGTTACATCTAAACCTAAAAACTTAAGCTAAGCCTAACATAGGCCATTTAATTTATGTTTAAGTTAAGGCTATACCTAAGCACCCATGTTAAGCCTAAACTTGGGCCACATGAAATTTGACAAATGAAATCCTATTTGATTTGGTTTACCCTTTGGGGTTGAACCTTTTTGATTGCTCATCCCAAATGGCTATTACATTTTCATGATTATTGTGTTTTATTAACAATTCTAGTTCACTCTTTTATATATTCAGATTCTTGGAATGGAAACCAGACAACATGGAATAAACATTTTTGTTGTAACCTAATTGCAAATCAAATAATTGTAATTTTGTTACAACTAAATTACAAATTAGTTTAAGCTTAGACCTAAACTAATAATCTACTTAACTTTATATAATAAGAAAAACATATTTGTGTAAATATATTAGTGTTAAATAAATAATAAAATTTTACAATTATATAATAATTTATGAAATATCCTTACCACTATTTTAATCAATATTATAATGTAATAATAAATAGTAAAATTAAAATTGTAGAAGAAAATTGGAACTAATAACCAACATTAAAATTAAAATTGAAATTCCAAAAAAATATTAATTGTGTATCATTACTTGATATTTTGTAAAAAAAAATTGAATTTACATAGAAATATTAAATTATTCATGTATTGAACATACACATTATTAAGTTGAGTTAATTCAAATTTTCATTGTTGTTATTTTGAAATTAAAGTGTAATATTTATATGCACAAAAAAAATCATCGTACATAACCATTCATATATATATATATATATAGCTTATTAATTAATGAATTTTTATCTTAATTTTAAAATATATCAAGACATCATATGTATAAAAATGAATAAACATTAAAGTTCCACAAAAGATTAGTTATGTATCATTTCTTGATTTGTTGTAAACTAGCATTTGATTTACATACATGAATAAATTACATATATTGAACATAAATTATTGAAAATATATATTTTAGAATTTCCTTTAAAATTATTTTGAAATTAAACTTTTAATATTTATATGCACCAAAAAATATTGCAATATACATAACTATTCATTTACACAAATAGAATTTACATGTAGTTTAATGTTTACTGAAAATTTATTACAATTTTAACAAATATTAAAATATTATGTGTATAAAAATGAATAATCATTAAAGTTCCACAAAATCATTAATTATGTATCATCACTTGTTGTAAACTAAAATTCGATCTACATATAATAGTAGATTACTATTAAATGTATTGAACTTACACATTATTACAAACTGAGATTTCAAATTTTCCTTAAATTTTATTTTGAAATTAAATTTTAATATCTATATACACACAAAAAAAAAACCATTTGTCTATACAAATAAAATCTAGATGTAATTTAATGCTATCATAATTTTAAATAATACTAGATAATATATGTATACAATTAAAGTTGCTTAAATTAGTTGTTTAACCTAGTTGAAAAAGATAGTCGCAACAAAGTTGCAAACAAGATTGCATTTCATACATCCTCTTAGACATTTTATCATCCATATATGTGTGTTGATGGTGTCACCAAAATAGTTGAACAATAATCCATGTTTTGACTACATGCCAACTAGAAAACCTTAAATGCCAAAAATATTTCAACATTGGCTCTTTAGTCATAACATGTTTCACATTGTTTACCAACATAGTTGGGCATTCAACTTGGAGATATTGTTGATGTTAGGAATATTTGGCAAATGACTACCAAGTTTAAAAATGTTTTCAACTATATACTAATATAGTAGATGAGTTGACTTAATTAATATTTACTATAATTTAATTAAAAAATTTAGTGAATCCTAGGTGCAACATAATTGCAAATGACATGTAGTTGAAAACTTTTTGGTTAAAAAAGGGGGATTTTCTACTATTCATTTCCATCAAGAACTTATCAGCTCAACATCATTTGGGCTCAATTGCAATATTGACATTTAAATTTCGTAATTGAAAAAATTCGCATTAGATTTGGGTCATCAAAAGGTCATTGCTTGTGATGTAACATATTTTGGAACTTGAATGACAAAAAGGTATTGTCACCAATTTCCATTTGATGCCTACCATTAACACACGATTGATGTCAATCACCATGGTCTTTTGAACTAATCTACAATTTGTTTGTGCCGGTTCATGTTGTTTTGATTATGTTTGTTTAAAATAAGAACTTGGATGTTTAGCCATGGTGACAACAAGCCAAACTCCAATAATATTTTCCTAAATGGAATCCAAATGGGTGCAAACACAATAAAAAAGAGCTATAAGGTGTGTAGGTTAAGTTATGTAGGTCAATAGTCTATAGATACCTAGGTAAGTAGGTATGTAATATATATGTATAAGTTACAATAGTAAGTAGATAACATGTACGTAAGGTGTAAGTAGTGATAAGTAGGTAGGTAAAACTTCTTCACACATAACAAACTAAGTCTCCTCTCACACATCCATTCTTTTCCTCTTCCAAAAACACAAGATAAAAATTTTTCCCCACCCAAAGCCTCCCATGACCCCTCTTTGAACTTGTTCTCCTTGTCCAATGGAAGTCGTAAAAATCCTTCCCTCCAATCAATGGCCTCTTCATCTTTCATGAAACAATGGGAATCGATAATGATTTAACCTTCCAATGGAGTCCAAGATGAAAATTCTTGTGCCCAATGAAACATTAAGAGATTTTCATTTTCCAATCAAAATAATATGATAATCCTCATGACCAATGTAATTAAAAGACTCATCATTTTCCCTACTTTGGATATCTTGATGGGGTCCTTGAGCTCAATCATTACTAATTTTGTTTGTTTGATTTCAACATCCTACTTTTTCATCTTAATTATTTCAAGTAACTAACCTTTCAGAGAATTTACCGATAGTTATAAGTAAACATCCTTGAGTTCCCATTTGATTAAATTAACTTAATAACATTAGTAACATTCTCATGTACCATTTTTTTTTAATACCCCTTAATTATTCCGTACCATGTACTAATTAATTGTGTAGTACATAATAAATTGGAAATAAAATTTCCAATACATAAATTCTCATGTACTTTCTAAATCCACCATTGAAATTAGGGTTTCATAAATCCATTGGAATGAGGATGTTAAGGCTTTCATATAATTTTGTTGTCACTGCCACACACTATGTCTACCCTAATTTCTTAAATAAAAGAGTCAACCTCTTTCAAATGTAAATATTAAATTATTTTGGCTACCCTTTTGGTTTTTGTTGATGCATGTGAAGATTCAATCACGACGGATGATGTCGCTATGCCTTTGAATCCTCCAGTTACACCAATAAAAAAGGAAGAGTTTGAAAAAACATCATTTGATGTGAATGTCTCCCAATGGTCGTGCGAAGAAGAATTATCTAGAAGAATGGTGCACACCAAGTTGATCATTCACCATGAGATTGTCAATTGTCTTCTAACCCACATGCCTTAGCGATCCATTTAAAAATTGTTTTTGTTCGTAGAGCTGCATTAGAAAGGTTCGAAGAATGTGAGTGTGAAGATGATAATGTTCATTTTCATTGTCGAACTTAGATTCCTGGCGATGGCCATTATCATTGGCTATGAGGTCCAATCAACCCCCTTTCCATGGAGCATCAAGTTGAGTACCTAGTTCGCATCATTTGTCACATTATGGAATTTTTGCAATTGTGATTTTTTGCATTTAAGTTATTTACTAAATCGAAGTTTATTTGAGGCTACTCAAGTGAAAATGCTAGTATCTAAATTTGATTTTAGTTTTATTTGGAACTTGATGTAAGTGAAGTTAGAATAACGATGTCCTAGGACTACATTCTAAAAATCTTAAGTACATCATTAATGCCTAAAGATTATTCTACAAAACTAAATCGATATTGTCATGGTGAAATGTTAATGTTAATTATGGGCTTGTATTTTTGATATATCAATAAAACCATATCTAATTTTACATCCCTTTCACCTCTTCACAACATAAAAAGGATAATGCACTCTAGAAGGGTTATAAGGTTCTAGAATTAATTAATCATTATAGCAAATTAAATAAGAGGGTTCTCTGTGCTTGGAAATATCCAAAGGCTAATTCAACTATTAATAATTATTATTTGGAAGCTTATAAAGATTCAAGTCATTATTATTAAAAAACTTTATGGAACTAAAACTTAACAACTTGATGAATTGTAATCTGTGGCTCACAACCTCCCTAAAAAATACGATGGGTTCGAACTCCCACAAACATCTTGAAAGGCAAGCAACTAGAAGATGAAAAAACAACAATGTATTACTTAAATTTCACTCCATGAAAAACAATAGAATGTGAGTGAACCTTTTTCACCCTTGACCCTAACTTTAACCTTTTCCAACATTTTCAATATCCAAGGAACCCCTAGTATTATCAATATTTAGTGAAAACATAACCTCCTTAGGGAACATTTGTCTCCTTTGGGAAGTTAGAAAATTTGGTAAAATTAGGTTAAGCAAATGATCCTTAGTTCTCCCAAACATTCTAGCCTAATTTGATCATAACCATATCTTTTCCCAACTATATTACAACTATTTGTATTATACAATAATTAATCAAACTTTAATGGAAACATTTTTCTTATAAAGGTCTTCATCCAAATGTGACTATGTGTGCATGGGATAATTTGCTATGAATGGGAAGAAATAGGACAACATCCATATTTATATCACAAACATATTTCCACCACCATTCATGTTAACCTAACCTTAACCCCTTCATCATAACCTTGGGAAACTTTTCAACCTTAGTCCTTGGGTAATCCTTAGGGAATTGCTAATGATAAATGTGCATTTCCCCAACATTACATCCAAAATTAAAGAATGATCCTTAGGAAATCTTCGTCTTAAAATTTTCCCATTCACCCTTTGCCCCATGCACTAGAATATGCATGGCATTCTAAATCTTGTGTTCATTCTCTCAATGAGTTCAATTTCAATCTTTTAAATAATCGTAGCCAAAAATGAAGAAATGTCACATGTATGTCACATAACATGTTTCCCTTGTTTGAAGAACTTTCAAAATAAGGTAATCTAGCTAATAGAATAAGGTGTTCATCAACTCCAAGTCCTTATTTCTTGCATATGTGTTTGATTTGATAATGTTGGCTAACCATTGCAAATTGATGAGAAATTTAACATAAAGTCTCTAACCACCAAAGTTGCATATAGGTGCAAATAGGATAATAGGAATTGTTAGTAACCTTTAAACATGTGAATGGATGAACTTTGCACGGTTGTCATTATGAATTTGTTGCATGCTAAATTTGTGATGCAATTCCTTGAATGGAACATTCATACTTCTTAGTGGTGTTTTGCTTTTTTCAAAGGTATACATGGGTGGTATTTCATAGCATTTAACGTGAAAACAATGAATGGGTGAACCCACTTTTTGTGTTAGGAAAAAAATTCTAGTAGTTTTAAAGAGTCATTAAAGCCTTAATGTTAGATTTTATGCACATGCAACTCCTAAACATTTCCTTGCAGTGCCATTTTTGAAACCTACCCCATAATAACATGCATTATGAAGTAGTTGGGGGCTTAAACTATTGTTGGGCCCTTGGGATAGCCTCAACATTAAATGGTTTGGTCAAATGACTTAAGATGCATTCTAATTGCTAAAAATCAAACTCCCATGGTTGAAAATGGGATAATAAAAAAAAAAATTTACTAATCAATGTTTAAATTAGTGTTTACAAATTTATTATGTAGCAAAAGTAATATTGTTGAAGATGTGTATAGTATTTGGGACACACCCTTTTTAATCTAACATGTGGGTAAGTTTGAAAGGAATTCAATGAATATAAAATAAATTTTAACACATTTGAAATTTGTAACTAATTTTTTTACATGCTGAAAAAACACAACAAAATAATTTAAAATATTGTTCAAGCACTAGTGTTCAACACACAATTACGACTATTCAAGAGTTATTTTACACATGAATATCATGCATTGAAAACATGTTTGACACACGAATAAATGTGTTGACAGATGAAATATAAACCTATGAATGAACGAATGTCACATGGATTTTGCATCTTTCAATAAATCTAGGTGTCATTTATGTGTTTTCAATGCATGATATCAATGCCTAAAACATACGAATTATGAATGAATGAATTTTGCACGATTTTCATTATTAAGTCATGAGATGCTAAGTTTGTGATGTGCCTAACCATTATAACTTCAACCAGGGTTTGTAAGGCATTTATCCATTTCCTCATGTAGTCTAATGGAAGTATGCCATGCATTTCATGCTTGGTAGACATATTCAATGTCCTTGCGAATATGATGTAATTTTTCCATCGCTTGTAGAAAAAAAGAGGACATGTACATTTACAAATTTAATGGGCAATGATTTTGCAATAATAATCATGTGAAATTTTCTTTTCATAACTTAGTATGGAATAGACATAGATGTCATTCATAAACTTTTGTTGTTTGAACATTGATGTTATGCACATTGTTTAGACACGGATGTTATATGTCTATTTGTGTTGTTTACACACAAAAATCATGCACATGACTTCCATGTTAAAATAATGCATGACATTCATGTTTAAACAATATGAACCTATGAAGTAACAAATTTTGCATGGATTTGAAATAAACCCATGAAGCCTATAAATTTGTGATGTATTCAATAACTTGATGCAAGTTGTTTGATGCATAAAAATTCTCTTGAAAAAACAATGACTTCCCCTAAGCATTTGATACCTCCCCTAGGAAATACCACATCTTAAGGATGGGGATTCAAGCTAATTCTAGAAAGAATTAACATGCATTATTTCTCCGAAGAAGGTCAAGGAGAAGACCCACCCATTTTTTGATTAAAGTGACATGTAATACTTCCTTGGAGCATGCCATGGAAAAACCTTTACCTCTATCGATAAAGCCCTAGGATAGACATTATGATTTTCATGGGGAAGAAATGACATGCAACAACTCCCTAGAGAATGTTGAGGAAAAAACATAATGATGTTTTAGTTTAAAACACATTTGGTAGTTCTCTAGGGCATGTTGGGGAGAATCCTAAACCTCTCCTTATGGAAGATGTGGACATGCAAGAGTTCCATGGGGAAGGCCAAAGAAAAAACATAGTGACACCCAAGTTAAAGTGACATCCAATAATTCCCTAGGGCATGTTGGGGAAAGTTTTCGACCTTTCCCTTAGGAAGCTTCAAAGCAAACGTTGTGATCTCCCCAAGAAAGAAATGATGTGTAGTAACATTTTGAGGAAGGCCAAGGAAAAAATAGGTGATGCCTCAACTAAAGATGCATCCAATAGGTCCTTGAAGATTGTTATTTAAAAAAGAAGTGTGTCCAACAATTCCATAGGGCATGCGAAGGAAAACCCTAATCCTCTCCTTAGGGAAGCCCTAGATCAAACAATTAATGTCATCTCCTTTGGGGTTAAATTTCATGATCTTTTCCTTGTTCTTAATCCATGAAATCTCAATAAACTTGTAACACCCTTCATTAAGATTTTTTCCATGCTTTGTCCCTTAAGGAACTATTGTTATTCCTAGAATAAATCATTGTTTTCTTTGGAGTCACTTAAGGAAAACAACTCCAAGAATTTACTTGGATGATAAAAAATAGGAATAAGTTGAACATTCACCAACCAAATAGAACAAATGCAGTTCAATCTAAACAATTCATTTTTTTTTACAATGGGTAAATTCTTTAACATCTACACCTTGAGGTCTTTGAATGCACTATACACCTTAGGATATTATTGCAAAGCTTTGCATTCATATCCTATATGGGTGAAAACATGATAAAGTATATAAGAGAATTACCTTGTAGCATATATGGAAAGTGGCCATCAAGTACTAAGGCCTTGGTATATTGAATTTTAAAAAACAAATGACCTTAATGTTTAATTATATGAAGTTATTTGACTTTGTTACAACTATATTTTAAAACCACATGTTTAAAAATAAGTTTGTATATATTCATCAAAATCAAGCAAATATCATAACCTTCAAAGTAGATTAAAATTCAAGCACAAGTAGATTAAATATTGGATCTATTTTATTTTTAAATCAATCGCATGCTAAATATGTTGAGAATTCAGGCTCAACTAGTTAAGTTTCATTAATTACTAGAGTAGGAAAGTAATTAGGTTACTTTCACAAGGTTGAGTTACTTTCTTTACTTATTTTAGTTTGGTTGTTTGTGGTTTGGTCTTGTAGTTAAATACCTTGGTGTTGATGGTTTGTTTCTCTTTTCTTCATTACACAAGTTTGTGTATTTCATGTGACAAGAACCTTGAGGAGTTCTTGATGTTATGTTTTGTGTTGTGAGCATTGTGTTATAGCTTCCTTTCAATAAAGTTCGATGTTTGCACCTAAGTAGATCTCCTATTTGTTAACAAAATATACTAGTGGACTTTGAAATATTTCATAATAGAATCAAAATGTATTTAATGTCTAATGGAGAAGTAAGAATGAACACAATATATTAACATGTTAGTTTCATTATTGCTTGTTACCTACTTCTATTGTACGAGAGTTTTTCAAAATTTGTAGTCAACTCGCAAAAATTTAATGGAAGCATGGAGGCTTCCACAACAAGCTTTAAAAAAAAATTGAACCTACTGTCACCAAAAGAGAGTGGGACGAGATAAATGCGAGAGGGGTATATCAACACATAAGCAGACCGGCTATGGAGAGCACACAGACCCCTTGATGGAGCCAAACACCCAGACCTTCTCAGTTGCAGCACCTCGCTCTTGCACTAATCAGTCCACCGAACACAAGAACACACAAGTGCCTAATCCTTCTACGGATACCATCATACTCAACACGGAAACAACAAAATAGGCCACAGGATCAAGTCCCCTGGGTCTTCAGTCACATTAACAAGTCAGATGGTACATCTCGTCTGCTCTACAATGCACATTCCTACAGTACTGCAGAACCTCCAAAAATCAGAGCCCAGCCCTCTCATGCCTTACATACTAATCTCCTTCAGAGATTGCCAGTGAGCT